>ERZ779889.21-NODE-21-length-193851-cov-10.987378_pt1 | contig 193851 bp, 166 predicted proteins | sample MGYA00511030_ERZ779889 | MGnify/ENA primary metagenome ERZ779889 (study PRJEB29588, sample SAMEA2160616) | human gut metagenome | biome: human gut; feature: human-associated habitat; material: faeces | place: Denmark | collected 2008/2010 ...
ACCGCGGCGGTCGTCGCGGCGGCGACGCTCGCCCTGGGGCTTGTTCATATCCATCACACGGGGAGTCGTGCGCAGGGTCTGGGAAAGGACCTCGCCCTTGTAGATCCAGACCTTGACGCCGATGCGGCCGTAAGTGGTGGCTGCCTCTGCAAAGCCGTACTCGATGTCGGCACGGATGGTCTGAAGAGGAATGGTTCCGTCGTGGTACTGCTCAACGCCTGCTATCTCGCGTCCGCCGAGACGGCCGGAGCACATGACCTTGATGCCCTTTGCGCCCATGCGCATTGCACGGCCCATTGCGTTCTTCATTGCGCGGCGGTGAGAAATACGCTTCTCGATCTGCTGTGCGATGTTCTCCGCTACGAGCTGAGCATTGGTATCGGGGGTGCGGACCTCAACGATGGAGATCGCTACGGGCTTGCCTATCATCTTCTCGACGGACAGGCGGATGCGCTCGATCTCTGCGCCGCCCTTGCCGATAACGACGCCGGGTCTGGAGCAGTGGATATAGATGCGTACCTTATTGGAATCGCGCTCGATCTCGATGGTAGGAACACCGGCGGAATAGAGGGTCTTCTTCAGGTAGTTGCGGATGTTGTAGTCTTCAACGATAAGATCGCCGACCTTGTCTGCACGGGCGTACCAACGGGAATCCCAGTCCTTGATAACGCCGACGCGCATGCCGTGAGGATTAACTTTCTGTCCCATTTATTCTGCCTCCTTCCTTAGTCTCTCTCAGCCACGCAGATGGTGATGTGGCTGGTGCGCTTGTTGATGCGGTACATACGGCCCTGAGCTCTGGGCATGCCGCGCTTGAGGATGGGGCCGCCGGTTGCGTATGCAACTGCAACATAGAGCTTCTCGGGATCCATTTCAAAATTGTTCTCCGCGTTTGCCTTGGCACTGTCAAGAAGCTTGATCATGTACTCGCAGCCTGCCTTGGGGGTGTGCTGCATGAGTGCCTTTGCAACGGCGACGTCCTTATTGCGGATCATATCGCAGATGATGCCGACCTTGCGGGGAGAAATGCGAGCATACTTGACTTCTGCTCTTGCCATTTTCTTTTCGTCCATGTTCTCTCCTCCTTACTTGCCGGTCTTGCTGCCTGCATGGCCGCGGAAGGTACGGGTGGGAGCAAACTCGCCGAGCTTGTGGCCGACCATATCTTCGGTGACGTATACAGGAACATGACGGCGGCCGTCGTGTACTGCGATGGTGTGTCCTACGAAGGACGGGAAAATGGTAGTGGCGCGGCTCCAGGTCTTGAGGACCTTCTTCTCGCCGGCCTTATTCATTTCATCGACTCTCTTCAGAAGCTCGGGAGCTGCGAAGGGGCCTTTCTTAACGCTTCTGCTCATTTATCTTTTGCCCTCCTTACTTAGCATTGCGGCGCTTGACTATGAACTTATCGGTGCGGTTCTTAGTCTTGCGGGTCTTGTAACCGAGTGCGGGCTTGCCCCAGGGAGTTACAGGGCCGGGACGGCCGACGGGGGACTTGCCTTCACCACCGCCGTGGGGGTGGTCGCAGGGGTTCATGACGGAGCCGCGGACGGTAGGACGGATGCCCATGTGGCGTTTGCGGCCTGCCTTGCCGATGGAGATGTTGGAGTGGTCGATGTTGCCGACCTGGCCGATGACCGCGAAGCAGTCAAGGCGAACCTTGCGGTACTCGCCGGAGGGAAGACGAACGGTAGCCATACCGTTTTCCTTGGCCATGAGCTGTGCGGAAACGCCGGCGGAGCGAACGAGCTGAGCGCCCTTGCCGGGGTAGAGCTCGATGTTGTGGATAACGGTACCGACAGGGATGTTTGCCAGGGGCAGTGCGTTGCCCGGCTTAATGTCGGCATCGGGGCTGGATACGACCTTGTCCCCGGTCTTCAGTCCGACGGGGGCGAGGATGTAGCGCAGCTCGCCGTCCTCGTACTTGACCAGGGCGATGAATGCGCTGCGGTTGGGGTCGTACTCGAGGCGGAGGACTTCGGCCTCCATCTCGGTCTTGTTGCGCTTGAAGTCGATAACACGGTACTTCTGGCGGTTGCCGCCGCCCTTGTGGCGGACGGTGATGCGGCCGTAGCTGTTGCGGCCGGACTTCTTCTTGAGGACCTCAGTCAGGCTCTTCTCGGGCTTTGCGTGCTTGTCAACACCGTCAAAGCCGGAAACAGTCATCTGTCTGCGGGCCGGAGTGGTAGGTCTGTAAGTTTTAATAGACATTCTTTGATCCTCCCCTTATGCCATGTTCTCGAACAGCTCAATGTTCTTGGAGTCTTCGCTGAGCTTTACGATGGCTTTCTTCCAAGAGGCGGTCTTGCCCATGGGGTACGAGCCGGTGCGCTTTGCCTTGCCGTTTACGTTGAGGGTGTTTACCTTGATGACGGTCACGTCGAAGATCTCCTCGATGGCCTTCTTTATCTCGATCTTGGTTGCATCCTTAGCGACTTCAAAAGCGTACTTTTTGATGTCCAGGTCTTCCATGGACTGCTCGGTGATGATGGGGCGAATGATGATATCATAAGCGGTTTTCATCAGGCGTACACCTCCTCGATCTTTGCAAGCGCCGCCTTGGAAACGACGAGCTTGCGGTTGTTGAGTATCATATAGGGGCTGAGAATGGTTGCGATGGTGGTGGTGACGCCTGCGAGGTTGCGTGCAGACTTAACTACCTTCTCGTCAACGCTCTCGGTGACGACGAGGGTCTTGCCGGAGACATTGACCGCATCAAGGAATGCCTTGAAAGTCTTGGTCTTGATCTCATCGACCTTGATATCGTCGATAACTACGATCGCGTCGTCCGCCGCAAGTGCGCTCAGTGCGCTCTTGAGAGCAAGGCGCTTTACCTTCTTATTGAGGGTGTAGCTGTAATCGCGGGGCTTCGGAGCAAAGGCTACGCCGCCGTGAGTCCACACGGGAGAACCCTTGTAGCCTGCACGTGCGCGGCCGGTGCCCTTCTGACGCCAGGGCTTTGCGGTCGTGTAGCTGACCTCGCCCTTGGTGAGTGCGCTCTGGGTGCCCTGACGGCAATTTGCCAGATGGTTCTTGACGCTGTCATGAAGGACAGACTTGTTCGGCTCGATGCCGAAGATGGCTGCGGAGAGTTCGATCTCGCCGACCTTCTCACCTGCCATGTTATATACGTTAGTAGTAGGCATTTAAGATACTCTCCTTTCCTTACTTGTTGCGCGCGGAGGCCTTCTGCGGGTTGACACGGGCAGACGCCTTCTGCGGGTTGAGGCTGATGGCAGCGCCCTCGCCCTTCTTGACGGGTGCGATCTTTGCGGTGCTCTTTACATAAACAAGGCCGCCCTTGGGGCCGGGGATAGCGCCGCGGATAACGAGCATGTTAAGCTCGGGGTCTACCTGGACGACGTCGAGGTTCTCAACGGTGACCTGATCTACGCCCATGTGGCCTGCGCCGATCTTGCCCTTGAAGATGCGGCTGGGGTCGGTGCCGGAGCCCATGGAGCCTGCGTGACGGTGAACAGGACCGCCGCCGTGGCTGGTGGGGGTGCGCTGTGCGCCGTGGCGCTTGATAACGCCCGCGTAGCCGTGGCCCTTGCTGGTACCGGTAACATCGACCTTGTCGCCGGCCGTGAAGACGTCCGCCTTCAGAACGTCGCCGACGTTGAGCTCTGCCGCGTTTTCGAGCTTGAACTCTTTAAGGTGCTTGAGCATGCCGATGCCGTTCTTCTTCAGATGGCCGGCCTCGGGCTTGGAGATATACTTCTCGGCGACTTCCTCGTAGCCGAGCTGGACGGCTTCGTAGCCTTCCTTTTCGACGGTCATCTTCTGAGTCACGACGCAGGGGCCTGCCTCGATGACGGTCACGGGGATGACCTTGCCCATTTCGTCGAAGATCTGCGTCATGCCGACCTTCTTGCCGATAATGGCTTTCTTCATTAGATATTTCCTCCTTCGGTTATTGGTTGCCTCGCTTAATCTCAATGATCAGAGGCTGGCAACTTAACCCGTCCGCATTCGCAAGTTACGGACTATGGGTCGTTGACTTGGGTTTTGTGGGATTTTGCTGTCAGAGCTTGATCTCGATCTCAACGCCTGCGGGCAGCTCGAGGGACATAAGAGCCTCTACCGTCTTCTGTGTGGGATTCATCACGTCGATCAGGCGCTTGTGAGTGCGGCGCTCAAACTGCTCACGGCTGTCCTTATACTTATGAACGGCACGGAGGATCGTGACAATCTCGGTCTTGGTGGGCAGGGGGATGGGGCCGGAGACCTGAGCCTCGGTGCGCTTTGCGGCCTCAACGATGGTCTCTGCGGCCTTGTCGATCAGCTGATGATCGTAAGCCTTGAGTCTGATGCGGATCATGTTCTTGTTTGCCATTGTGTTTTCTCCTTTTCGTACAGTTTTTGCGGCGTCATTGGGATCGCCTCATGTCCCGTACGGATGAAGCGAATATTTGCACACTCAACCATGTGTATCAGACCCTGTCCGAAAAACAAACCGGCTTTGTTGAGCCGGTCTGATACCGTACAGGCGATATACACCATGTGCAGTACGCTTCAGCCGCCCGATTGTGTACCGAAAATGGCATCGGTACCGGACATACTCCACGGAAGTTACCTCGTTTTCCGAGCAATCTCCCGCTTCATCGCATAATACGCCCGTCAGCAACACACAGGCGCTCTATTAGGATACCAAAACTCCCCCTCGATGTCAAGGGGGAGTTTTGTGATTTTTGCAGAAAATTCGGTCTTGTTTTTGTGAAATCAGCTTAAACGCATTTTTTCCTCGAGCTCGTCCGCCATGCTGAGCAGCTTTTTTGCCAGCTCATAGAGCTTTTCGCCCTCGGGCGTGAGCCCGGCGACATGGTTGTCGCGGCTTATAAGGCGCACGCCGAACTCCTGCTCGAGCGCGGAAACGGCGCGGGACATCGTGGAGTGGCTCATATACAGCCGCTCCCCCGCTCTGGTATAGCTTTTCTCCTCCGCCACGGCAGTGAAGGCGCGCAATTGTTCAAGCTCCATAGTTTAATAATTAAATGTATAGGGCAGCAGCTCCTTGAGCCTGTAGCTGACGTATCTTCCGTCGGCCTTGCAGCAGAGTATCTCCAGCTCGCCGTCGTTAAACTCTGACAGGAACTGGCGGCATGAGCCGCAGGGCATGCAGTAATTCTGACTTTCGGCGTAGATGGCAAGGCGGACATAATCCCGATACCCTTCGCTGATCGCCTTGACGCAGGCCGTGCGCTCGGCGCATATCGTATCGCCCAAAGCCGCGTTTTCCACGTTGCAGCCGGTGAACACACGTCCGCCGCGGCACTCGAGCGCCGCGCCGACCGCGAATTTGGAATAAGGAACATAAGCTCTGCCCGACGCCTCTCTCGCGATGGCCAAAAGCTCCTTATCTGTCATAAGGCACCTCTCCGTTTCTCAATCTTTAGTCGTATCCTCTGATTTTTTCACATTCTCTATCTTTACCGTCCAGTTTTCTATGCCGCACAGGGGGTTATTCTCGTTTGCCCTTGCGCCCTCGACAACACCGCGATGGCTCACGAGCTGATGGCGCTCGAATATCAGCGGCACGATGTACGCCTTGTTTGCAATGTATGCGCACATATTGCCGCAGGCGGTCTTGCGCTCATCGTCGTTTGCTGCAAGATAGGCGGCGATCAGCTCATCGAGCTGAGTGTCGCTGACCGCGCCGTAATTGAGCGACGCGCCGGCAGAGAGCAGCTTGCTGAGGTCAAAGTCGCCGCCCAGACGCACCTCGCAATAGCACATGTCGTAGTTCCCTGCTTCGAGAAGCTTCTTGTAATTGCTCCAGTCCTGCTTATTTACGGTGACCTGAAGCCCCAGGCTCTTCATATCCTCGGCAAATTTCTTCGCCGCGTTGACCTTGACGGTGCTTCCGCTGTAAACGAGGAGGTTTATATCTATCTCTATAAGCTCCTCGCCGTTTTTGATCTCCAGAAAACCGTCGCCGTCATAATCCTTCATTCCGGCGTTTGTGAGCATCTCCTGCACCTTGTTAAGCCCGTAGTTAAACTGCTTTGCGTAGCTTTCATTATAGAGATTGCTGGCCGGATTGATCGGGAGATTGGCCGCAGTTGCGTAGCCGCCGAGCTGACTGACGATGTAGTCCCTGTCAAAGGCGTAATTCATTGCAAAGCGCAGCACGTCATTTTTAAAATTCGTGCTGTAGGAGTTGAAGACGATATAATGCATGTTCGTTGTGTTGAAGCCGCGTATATCGTTTGCGCTGCCGTAGCCGATATTTGTCGTAGAGCTCGGATCGTTCAGAACCATATCGATCAGGGAGTCGGCAAAAGCGGACATTGTCTCCTCCGCTCCGACATACGTCTTGAGGTATATCGTCTTGAGCGGCATCGTCGCCGCGTTTTTATGCTTTTGGTAAACCGTCAGGCTGTTATAGTCCTCCGCATACTGATAAGGCCCCGAGCCGCCGGGATAGGTCTGGTTTCCCGTTCCGTACTGGATGACGGGAATGCTCAGCAGCGACGGGAGCATCATGTTCTTCTTTGCGAGATTGATAACGACCGTCTCGGAATCGGACGCCGAGCAGCCCGCGATGCAGGTAAGGCGAGCCCTGAAGCGCTCGGAGTGCGTGGCAAGCTGGATGCTGTACGCGACATCCGTCGCGGTGAGCGAGGCGCCGTTATGGAAGGTGTGCCCCGACGCGACCTTGAGCGTCCATCTCGAGCCGTCCTCGGTAGACCACTCGCTGACGACGTTGGGCTTGACCTCAAAGCTGTTGTCTACCTCAACTATGTTCTCATAGACAAGGCAGCAGACGAGCTGGTTATTCGTATTCGTCGCGGTGAGCGGATTCATGCTGTAGCTCTTATTGCAGTTGAGTGTGAAAATATCGTCTGCCGCAGCGGTCTGGCCAAGCTCCTTGCCTGCGCTTTGACCCTTGATATAATCGTCCTTATCGTCATCGGCAGTGCCGCAGGCCGCGAGCGGCAGCAGCGTCAGCAGTGCAAGCAGCAGCGCGATATAGCTTTTTATCCTTGACATTTGAGCACCTCAGAGCACTATTGCCGCCGCCATGCTGCCGCGGACGCCGTCGGTCGCTCGGTGCGACCAGTATTTATCCGGAAGGCACATCGTGCATTCATCCGACACGTCGATATTATCCCTCTTGAGGCCGAGCTGCAAAAGTCTGCGCGCATTCGCTCCGCGAAGGTCGACATGCGTTTTCCCGTTGGGCTTTTTCTCGAAAAGTCCTTCGGTCTCGCCGCCGAGATAGCGCTCAACCGCCGCAGGGACATCATCGTCGCATTCAAAGCAGCATTTGCCGATGCTTGCGCCTATCGCCGCACGGATGCTCTGCGGCTTTGCGCCGAGAGCGCACATTTTTTCAACCGCCGCGCCGAGGATATCCTGCACGCTGCTTTTCCAGCCGCAGTGCACCGCCGCAGCAACGTACGCCTCCGGGTCGTGCAGCAGGACCGGCACACAGTCGGCAATATATATCATCAGCGGTAAGCCCCTGACGTTCGTTACAAAGCCGTCGCACTCAATTTGCTTATCCGATCCCACGTGGTAGCGGTCAGACTCCGTAGCAAGATAGACAATGCGGCCGTGGACCTGCTTTGTGACAACGAAATCGTCGGCATTGCAGCCTATTATCTCACCGGCAAGGCGGTAGTTTTCACGCAGAGCCGCATCGTCGTCGCCTCGGTTCACTCCGAGGTTCCACGACGCAAAAACGCCCTTGCTCACGCCGCCGATGCGCGTTGTGAACATATGCCTTGCGCTTATTTTATCCGATGTCATGTATACGCAGCCGTGCTGTGTGTTTTCAGTAAATGCCATTGTGCCTCCTCGTCAGTTGTTTCTGCCGCAGCACTCCTTGTATTTGAGTCTGCGCGAGCCGTCGGCCTTCATCTTGCCGCAGGGACAGGGATCGTTGCGTCCCGGCTTCGGGGCCTTTTTGATGGGCTTTTTCTTCGGAGCCTCGCCGCCGACGTTTGCCGCCACGTTTTTGGCAACTGCCTTGCGCTCAAGCGTCTGCTCCTTACGGACACGGATGGTGTAAATTCTTCTGACGGTCTCCTCACGGATGCCGTTTATCATGGCCTCAAACATATCATAGCCCTCGCGCTTATACGCATCGATGGGTTTTACGTTGCCGTAGCCGCGCAGACCGATGCCGCGCTTGAGCTCGGCCATCGCGTCGATGTGGTCCATCCAGTATTCGTCGACGACGCGCAGCATGATAACGCGCTCGATCTCGCGCATGACGGGCTGACCGTCGGGGGCAAGGCCGAACTCCGCCTCACGCTTATCGTATACCTGCTGTGCGATATCGTACACTCGGTCGATTATCTCCTGAGCCTTGGGTGCGCCCTTGAAGTCCTCCATTTTAACTGCGCCCCTGGGCAGGAAGAGCTTTTCAAAGGGAGCGACGACCTCGGCGAGATGCTCGGCATTTTCCGCTGCGCCGCCGTGCAGCGCGTCGTTTACGCTGCCCGAGATGAACTCGTAGATCATCTTATTTATGTTCTCGCGCAGATCCTCGCCGTCGAGCACCTTGCGGCGCTCGTCGTAAATGATATTGCGCTGCTGGTTCATGACGTCATCGTATTCCAGAACGCTCTTACGGGTCTGGAAGTTGCGGCTTTCGACGGTCTTCTGAGCCTGCTCGATGGCGTTGGAGAGCATCTTGTGGTCAAGCGGCGTATCCTCGTCAACGCCGAGCGATTCCATCATATTGCTCATGCGCTCGGAGCCGAACAGACGCATAACGTCATCGGTCAGCGCGATATAGAAGCGGCTCTCGCCGGGGTCGCCCTGACGTCCGGCACGTCCGCGCAGCTGGTTGTCTATACGGCGCGACTCGTGGCGCTCGGTGCCGAGGATGAACAGGCCGCCGACGGCCTTGACCTTCTCGGCCTCCTCATCGCACACCGCCTTGTGCTCCCTGAGCTTTTCGGCGTACAGCGCACGGGCCTTGAGTATCTCCTCATCGCCGGTGTCGGCATAGCCCGTAGCGTCGGCGATGACCTCCTCGGTAAAGCCGGCCTTGCGCAGATCGTTCTTTGCCAGATATTCGGCATTACCGCCGAGCATGATATCGGTACCGCGGCCTGCCATGTTTGTCGCTATGGTGACGGCGGCGAGCTTACCGGCCTGCGCAACGATCTCTGCCTCCTTCTCGTGGTGCTTGGCGTTGAGGACATTGTGCTTTATGCCGCGGGCCTTGAGAAGCTTGGAGAGGTATTCGCTCTTTTCAATGGATATCGTACCGACCAGAACAGGCTGCCCCTTCTCGTGGCAGGCGATTATCTGATCGATTATCGCACGATCCTTGCCGGCCTCGGTCTTATACACGACGTCGGGCTGATCGATGCGCGCAACGGGCTTATTGGTCGGGATCTCGACTATGTCGAGCTTATAGATCGACGCAAACTCCTCCTCCTCCGTGACGGCGGTACCGGTCATACCGGAGAGCTTGTCGTAAAGTCTGAAATAGTTCTGGAAGGTGATGGTCGCAAGCGTCTTGTTCTCGCGCTGAACATCGACGTGCTCCTTGGCCTCAATGGCCTGATGCAGGCCCTCGCTGTAGCGGCGGCCGAGCATGATACGACCGGTGAACTCATCGACAATGAGCACCTCGCCGTCCTTGACGACGTAGTCGATGTCGCGCTTCATGATGCCGTGTGCGCGCAGCGCCTGATTTATATGGTGCGTGAGGGTCGAGTTTTCGATATCGGCATAGTTTTCAAGGCCGAACGCACGCTCTGCCTTGGCGATGCCGCGTGCGGTGAGCGTTGCGGTGCGCGCCTTTTCGTCGACGATGTAGTCGGCATCGAGGCTCTCGTCCTCCTCCTCCTTGGAGTCGGTGGAGGCATAGACCTTTTTCTTCAGACCGGCGACGAAATCATTTGCCTGACGGTAGAGATCGGTGCTCTCGTCGCCCTGACCGGAGATGATGAGCGGCGTTCTCGCCTCATCAATGAGGATCGAGTCAACCTCATCGACGATGGCAAAGGCGTGTCCGCGCTGGACACGGCTTTCCTTATAGATGGCCATGTTGTCGCGCAGATAGTCAAAGCCCATCTCGTTGTTCGTGCCGTAGGTGATATCTGCGGCATAGGCCGCCTTGCGCTCATCGTTATCAAGGCCGTGGACGATGAGGCCGACGTCGAGCCCCATGAATCTGTGCACCTTGCCCATCCACTCACTGTCGCGCCGGGCGAGATAGTCGTTGACGGTGACGATGTGGACACCCTTGCCGGTGATGGCGTTGAGGTATGCCGGCATGACCGCGACAAGGGTCTTGCCCTCGCCGGTCTTCATCTCGGCGATGCGTCCCTGATGCAGGACGATGCCGCCGATGAGCTGGACGCGGAACGGCTTCATGCCGAGGACGCGCCACGCGGCCTCGCGCACCGCGGCGAACGCCTCGGGCAGCATGGAATCGAGATCCTCGCCGTTATCGTAGCGGCTCTGGAACTCGGCGGTCTTGGCGCGGAGCTCTGAATCGGAAAGCGCCTGCATCTGCGGCTCAAGCGCCTCAATCTTATCGACGATGGGGTATATTTTTTTAAGCTCATGATCGGTGTGGCTGCCGAAAATTTTACTGAAGAAGCCCATATTGATTGCCTTTCGTATGTAAAGATAATTTCACAAGATAAGCTGACGGGAGCCGAACACCTACCGGTTTTGACAGGCTGATTTTCACTCATGCCGCGTTAAAACCCTTGAAAATACGGAAGTATTCCCTGCGGGCTTTGCCTTGCATGAGCAAAAATCAGCTCTGTCAAAACTGCAAAGCACCTGTCGGCAGACAATTTTCAGGTGATTTTCGGCTTTCTTTGATGCAGATGGGCTGGCGCCCATCAAAGAGAAAAAGGCGAAAAGCGCCGAAAAGGGACGGTGACAGGCGGCAGGGGTTCGGCTCCCATCAGCTTAGATTTTAACACATAATTGTGAATAAAAAAAGACCTGCGGCATGGCTTTTTATGTCTTATTATGAGTTTTTGCGCACTGTGGCGCAGGCGCTTGTTATTTTTGCGGCTATTTGTTATAATGTGCGCATAATATGAAAAGAGGTAAAATCCCTTGGATTTCAAAAAAATCACACTGCCGGACGTCGGCGCGCTGCGCCCGTACCTGCGCGGACAGTATCGCTCGTGCGACTACTCGGTGCTGGGCGTGTTCATGTGGGCCGACAGATTCGGATACGAATACAACATTTCGGACGGCGTTCTGTTCATGCGCGAAAGATCGCGCTCGGGCGGCGGGTACGACTATTTGCTGCCGCTGGGCGAAGGCAGCCTGTGCGAGAGAGTCAGAGCGCTGCGCGATGCCGTCGGCGAAGGGCTCACGATGAGCCTCGTGCCGGAGGCAGCGCTCGATGAGCTGCGGCAGGAGTTTAACTTCACCGCCGCCGAGGAGCCGGACATCGCCGACTACATGTACAGGGCCGGGGATCTCGCATATCTCGCCGGGAAAAAATACAGCAAAAAGCGAAACCTCATCCACCAGTTTGAGAAGCTCTACCCCGATTTCAGCCTTGAGCCGATAACGAAGGAGAACGCGCACATGATCGAAAAATGCTGCGAGCACGACTGGTCGGACGCCGGGCTCAGCGAGCTTGCGATGTACGAAAACGAGCACACACGCGAGGTGCTGCTCGACTTCGCGGCCTACGGCTGCACGGGCTACGCGCTGCGCACCGGCGGCGAGATCGCGGCGTTCTGCATCGGCGAGGCGATGGGCGACACGCTGATAGTGCACATAGAAAAAGCCCGGCGCGAATACAAGGGCGCATTTCAGATGATAAACTGCCTGTTCGCAAAAACCGAGCTTGAAAAATGCGGCGTACAATTTATCAACCGCGAGGACGACGTCGGAGACGAGGGTCTGCGGCAGGCCAAGCAGTCGTACTTCCCCGAATACATGCTGAAAAAATTCAGGCTGAGCTTTGAGTGACAGCGTACAGGACAGGCTCACTGCAGGGCTTGACAAAGCCGGCAAGGTGGCTTATACTGAACATGTAAAAGGTGGCGTTACCGGACAAACGGTTAGCCCCCGTTAGTTATTTGCTAAGAAATAACCGCTGGTTTCCAGGCCGGGCGGTTATTTCTTTTTGTATATCTGTGTTTAGCAGCTAGCAAATAGCTGATAGCTTATAGAAAGCGGGCGAGCAATGCTCGCCCCTACGAGTTGCCAGCAGTGCTGACCAAGACCGTGACAGGCGAATTGTCAAGCGCTATCGGCTGTCAGCTATCAGCTATCATCTAATACTAAAATCACAACGCCGCAGAGGGGAAACCTCTGCGGCGCTGCTTTTATGCAACATAACGAATAGTTATAACAAGAGACAAATTAATAATTGAAATCTCTAAGCTTCGTTAGAATTGCGGATTATTGAATTACTTCAGGTTTACGAACTTGTAGAGCATAACAACGGTATCCTGACGGCTTGCGTTGTCGTTGGGAGCGAACATGTTGTTGCCAACGCCGTTTACGATGCCGGCCTCAGCTGCCCATGCGATCGCGTCCTTTGCCCAATGAGTTGCAATGTCGGTGAAGTCAGCAGCCTTCTCAGCCTTTGCGTTCTCAGCAATGCGGTTGAGGATAGCTACGATCTCAGCACGGGTGATCTTTGCAGCAGGATCAAAGTTGCCGTTGTCGCGGCCCTTGATGTAGCCGTTCTCGACTGCCCATGCAACTGCGGTCTGTGCGTAATCCTTAATGTCAGCCTTGTCGCCGAAGGTGAGTGCCTTCTCGGAAGCGACGGAGCCCTTCAGACGCCACAGCATGGTGACGAAGTCCTGACGGGTGATGTCAGCGGTCGGGAGGAAGTTGCCGTTGTCGTCGCCCTTGACGATGCCTTCCTTGGCTGCCCATGCAACTGCGTCCTTAGCATAATCCCTGATGGAAGCAGCGTCCTTGAACTCAGGTGCTACGTAGTTGGGATCCTTCTCGCCGCAGCGGGTGCACTTGCCGTCCTTGTAGTCGTGGCCGAGCTTGTCGACCTTCTCGCAGCCGGAGAGAACAGTGCCGCAGACAGAGCACTTGGTGCCGGCCTTCATGCCGTCGGTGGTGCAGGTTGCCTCAACAGCAGCCACGTCAACAACAGTGTGCTCCTTCATGGGGATCTCTTTGCCCTTCTCCATGACGATGCCGCACCACTTGCAGACCTTGTCGCCGGTGTAGCCGACTTCGGTGCAGGTTGCTTCCTTAGCGTTGACGGGATCGCCAGCGGTGTGAGGAACTGCATCTACATAAGTGTATACTGCATCGTCAATTTCGACGAGCTTATCGCAGTTCTTGCAGGTGAATGCAATCAGGCCGCGATTCTTGCAGGTAGGCTCAACGAGAACCTTCTCGATGGGCTTGCAGGGTGCATAATTCTCATCAACTATAATCTTGCCCTGACTGTAGACATAACCTTCGTCCTTAAATGTGCCGCACTCGAGGCCACGAGCGCAGACATAGTAACCGTATGCGGTCCAGCCAGTCTCTTTGCAGGTTGCTTCTTTGGACTCGATCTTTTTGAGGTCATGGCCGAGTGCAGGAATTTCCTTTGCATCGGTCTTTACCTGCCAACCGGCGGCCTGAGTAAGTACATAGGTGGTGCCGGTGCTGCCCTTTTGAGTGCAGGTAGGCTTAACTGCGTCGACTACCCATGTGTCACCGACAACGCAGTTCTGGGTGGGCAGGCCATCATTATCTATCGCGTGGTTAGCGTATGCGTCGAAGGGAAGCTTCTCGCCGCCGAAGGTCTTGTCGCACTTGGTGCAGGTCCAAACGTCGGTCACGCCGTCGTGCTTAACGCCCTTGTTGTCCATGTACGGGTAGTAGCCGGGCTGAACGAGCTGCATATATGCGGCATGCTCAACATTGAGGCCGGGCATCAGGTTGCCGTGCCATATCTCACCGCAGTCAGCGCACTGTTTGTCGCCGGTGTAGCCCAGGCCCATGTCAAGCGTGCTTTTAAGGTTGCCCTGTTTATCCCAATAGTAATAGGTCTGCGCGAAAGGATTTTCGCCGCGGCCACCCTCGGTTGCAACATATGCAGTGGGGTTAGCATCACCTGCAACGGTAACTGTGCCGTTTTCATTGACATAAGCCTGGCCGCTGACGGTCAGGGAATGAGTGGGATCAAACGCAGCCTGTGCAACGAGCATCTTGTAGTAGACCATGCCAAGGTAGGTTATGTCCTCATACTGATTCTTGGTTACGTCAATAAGCGCGTCGTAGTTGGAATGATCCTCATTGGTCATAGCAAACTGAGCTGTGACAAGCTTCTTTGCAGCAGCAGTGGGCTTTGAAGTCTCGAGCTTTTTAAGTGCATCCGCAAGGTCAGCCACGAATTCGGGCTCGCCGCACTTGTCGCAGACAGTGTAGCCCCAGCCTTCCATTTCACAGGTGGGCTTGGAAACCACAGTGAATTTGCTGAAGACATGGTGGGAATCGGTGGGCTTGCTTACAATAACAGGCTTCATTGCAGCAGTGCCGCATACGGTGCAGTATGCAACCTTGATGCTGAGCTTCTCGCAGGTCGCTGCCTGAAGCTCAAAAGTCTTGAAGGTATGCTTTGCTGCGCAGATATCCTTTGCATCTGCAAACGGTGTGATGTCAGCCTTTGAAACTTCACCACACTTGTTGCATACCTTAATGTCGAGGCCGGGCTGCTTCTTTGCAGCATCGGGATCGACGCTGATAGTAGTAACATCATCTTTCGCATGAGTGCAAGTACCGTCTGCCAGTGCGACAGCCGGAACCAGAGATGCGATCATGAGAACAGCCATCAGCATGCTCAACAGTCTCTTTTTCATTTTCTCTTGTTTACCTCCGTTTAAGATATTGGGTTGAAAAAGTTTTGTCAAATACGCTTGAATTCGGACCAAAATCCTCTCCAAACATATTTTTCTTGATTATAGCATACGCTACGGCAGGTTTCAAGCGTTTTTGTGAAATTTTTTGGTTACATTTCGGTTGCAGGGTTTGGGGGGATAACGGCGACCCCTCAGTCAGCTTACGCTGACAGCTCCCCTTACGCAGGGGAGCCAAGGGGGGGGTGCTACTGAGTCGTCGGGCACGTTTGCCTCCCCTGTGTAAGGGGAGGTGGCTCGGGCGCTTGCGCACGAGTCGGTGGGGTTGCCTTGTTTTGCGACCCCTCAGTCGGCTTACGCCGACAGCTCCCCTTACGCAGGGGAGCCAAGGAGGGTGCGGCGGTGATAGGGCGACCCCTCAGCCGGCTGCGCCGACAGCTCCCCTTACGCAGGGGAGCCAAGGGCGATGGGTTTTAATGCGCTGGGGAGCCGAGGCGCGTTCTTACTGCATTGTCTATTGTCTCGCACACGCCGAAGAAATTGCGGACGACTTCACTATTCGGTATGCGGAGAACCGTCAGGCCGTACTGCTCAAGATATGCAGTGCGCTCAGCGTCGCGCTCGAGCGCTTCAGGCTCAAAATGCTGCGAACCGTCGAGCTCTACCACAAGCTGAGCCTCAGCGCAATAAAAATCGACTATGTAATTGCCTATCACCTTTTGTCGGCGGAATCTCACGTCGTATAAGCGCAAAAATTCAAACCACAGGCGGCGCTCCTCCTTCGTCATGCGCTTGCGGAGCACCCTTGCTATCGGCACCAGTTTTTTGTTCTGCTTATAGTCCATGAGTGCTCCTTTCTTCGGCGGCCGCGTAGATGCGGCGGAAGTCGTCGCGCGCGGTGCCTCCCCTGTGTAAGGGGAGGTGGGTCGGGCGCTTGCGCACGAGCCGGTGGGGTTGCCTCCTTTTGCGACCCCTCAGTCAGCTTACGCTGACAGCTCCCCTTACGCAGGGGAGCCAATGGGGCGATGGGTTTCAGTGCGGAGAAAATATTGCGACCCCTCAGTCGGCTGCGCCGACAGCTCCCCTTACGCAGGGGAGCCAAGGGCGATGGGTTTCAGTGCGCCGGGGAGCCAAGGAGGGATGGCTCACTTTTTCCATGTTTCGGGCGCAAAGAGGATCAGCATGGGGAATATCTCGAGGCGGCCGAGGAACATGTCAAAGCACAGCACCGCTTTGCTCGGGATGCTCAGTCTCGACACGCCCATGGTGAAGGTGTTCGAGTCGATGCCGTAGCCGACGTTGCTGAGGCTCGAAATGCCGGCAAGCATGCCGTCGCCGATCGTCAGGCCGTCAAGCGACAGCACCACGCCCGTCATTATGACCGCCATGAAGTACGCCACCGCAAAGCTGCCGACAGCCGAGACCGTGTCCTCCTCGACGATCTCGCCGTCAAGGTGGATAAGGTGCACCGAGTTCGGCGTCACGGTGCGCGCAACGGCGCGGTAGGTGCTCTTGCAGAGGATCATGACACGCGACAGCTTCATGCCGCCGCCGGTGGAGCCCGACATGGGGCCGGTTATCATCAGAACCGTCAGCATCGACCACACAAACGGCGACCAGAACGACGCGTCAACGGAGACGTAGCAGGTCGTGCTGATGATGGAGACGACCTGAAACAGCGTGTGGTGCACGCCCTGTCCGATGCTTTCGATCTTCGACGCGGTGTCGATGCCCATGAGCAGCGCAACGCCCAGCACGACGATGATAAAGGTGCGCAGCTCACGGCTGCGGCGGATGCGCAGAAATTCACGCGCAACGGCGCAGTAAAACAGGCTGAAGCTTATGCTGCACAGCGTCATGAAAACGAGCGTCACGTTCTGCGCATACGCGCCGTAGGACGCCATGCTGTCGTTGCGCACGCAGAAGCCGCCGGTCGAGACCGTGCTGAGCGATATGTTCACGCAGTCGAAAAGCGGTATGCCGCCGAGCAGCAGCAGGATGATCTGCGTAAGGGTCATTACTATATATATCTCATACAGCAGCTTTGCCGACTTCTGCATACGCGGCACGAGCTTTGCCGCCATCGGGCCCGGAAACTCCGCACGAAGCAGGAACATCGAGCCGCCCTCGCGCGCGACCGGCGCAATGGCAAGCAGAAACACCAGCACGCCCATGCCGCCGATCCAGTTGGTAATGCTGCGCCAGAGCAGTATCGCCCTCGGCGCGGCCTCGACGTCGTCGATGATCGTTGCGCCCGTTGTCGTGAAGCCGGAGACGGTCTCGAACACCGCACCGGAGATGCTCGGAATAACGCCCGAGGCGTAGAACGGCACGGCGCCGAACAGCGAGATGATGATCCACGCCAGCGCGACCGTCACAAAGCCGTCGCGTGCGCCGAGCGGACGGTCCTTGCTGCGGATAATGCCGCAGGGCAGACCGACGAGCAGCACCGCCATAATTCCGGATGCAAAGCCGCGCATCGCCGCCTCGTTGCCGTCGGCAACCGCAATCGCAAACGGCGGCAGCATGAACGCCGCCTCGATGCACAGTATGACGCCTATCGTTTTTCTTATCGTACTTATGTTCATTACGCAAATATGTCGTTGAGGTCAAGTATCTCGCGCCCCGCGGTCGTGACGATGACGACCGTATCGCCGGCCGAGAGCGTGTCGCGGCCGCCGGGGATGATGATCCTGCCCATGTGGTTTATGCAGGCGATCAGTATGCCGGGCTTGAGCCTTATGTCCGTGAGCGTCTCGTGCAGGTGCTCGGTCGCGTCGGTCACGGCAAACTCCAGCGCCTCCGCGCCGCCGTCGGCTATGCGGTGGATGGTTAGCACCGCGCTGCCGCCGGTGTTCTCCATTGCGCGGACATAGCGGATGATGGCGTAGGTGGACAGGCTCTTGGGGCTTATCAGGCTGTCCGCGCCGCGGTCGCCGAGAATCTCGCCGTACTCAAGGCGGTTTATCTTCGTCAGCAGCTGCGGAACGCCGACCTTGCGTGCGAACATGCCGATGATGATGTTCTCCTCGTCCATGTTCGTCAGCGGCAGCACCGCGTCCATCTGCCGTATGTTGTGCGTTTTCAGCACCGCCTGGCTCGAGCCGTCCGAGCAGATGACGCTCATCTCCGGGTACTTCTCGGCGAGGTACTCGCACCTTGCGCGCTTCATCTCGATAAGCTTTATGCTCGTGCCGGTCTTGATGAGCATCGGCGCAAGGTACTCGGCGATCCTTCCGCCGCCGACAATGAGCACATTTTTACTCTTTTTACTGCGCAGCTTGAGCTCGTGCGTGAGCTCAACGAGCGAGGCCGCCGGAGCGGTGACGTAGATCTTATCGCCCCTGTGCAGAACAAAGCTGCCGTCGGGGATGAACACCTTCTCGTCGCGCAGAACCGCGCAGATGAGGACCTTGACATTTATCTTTTTCCTCAGATCGGCAAGGCGCAGCCCGTCGAGAGGGCTGCCCTCGGCGATAAAGAGCTCGACTATCTCCGCCTTGCCCTCGGCAAAGGTATCGCGCTTTATAAACGCCGGAATCTGGAGAAGGCGGTATATCTCCTTTGCAGCCAGAAGCTCGGGGTTTATGGTCATGGACAGACCGAGCTCGGACTTGAGAACGTAAAGCTGCTCGGTGTACTCAAGATTGCGCACGCGTGCGATAGTGTTCTTGCAGCCGAGCTTACGTGCTACGATGCACGCGAGCATGTTCAGCTCGTCCTGCGCCGTGACGGCGATGAGCAGGTCGCTCTCGTCGACATTCGCCTCGCGCTGGATTGATATCGCCGCGCCGTTTCCGCACAGTGTCATGACGTCCAGCGTGTCCGACAGGAGCTTTACCTTGTCCTTGTCGATATCCACGACCGTTATATCGTGATTTTCGTTTGTCAGCTCCTCGGCAAGCGAGTAGCCTATCTTGCCCGCGCCGACGATTACGATCTTCATTTGCCTATCCTCTCTGAAACAACTGTTTATATCAGGCTAACGCTGTTTTTTACCAACTTTATATATTAACACATACTTTACTGCTTAGCAATAGCTGACGGTGGCCGACCCCCTGCCGCCTGTGTCAGCACCTCTTTTCGGCGCTTTCCGCCTTTTTTTCTTTGACAATACCGCCGCGGCGCACCCAGTCGATTGTGTAGTCGGCGAATTTGCGCGTGGCGGGACTGTTGCGGCTGGTTTCCGTTATGGCAAGGCCGATAATGCGCTTTGAGGGCGGAACGAGCTCCTTTATTACTATATCGTCGTGACGGCCTTTCAGCAGCAGCTCGGGCATTATGGATATGCCGAGTCCCTTTTCGACCATTGCGATTATGGCGTAGTCGTCCTTCGTGGAAAACCGGATGTTCGGCTTTACTCCGGCGGCTGTGAGCGCACGGTTGGCATCGTGGTTGGATTCCTCCAGGAGCGTTATGAATGCCTCCGTCTCGCATTCGACGAGCGGAAACTTGGGATATGACTCAAACTTGTGCCCGTGCGGGAGTATGGCCAGCAGTCTGTCCTCCATCAGCGGTATGCACTCGCATCTGAGCTTCGTCGGAACGTTTACAAAGCCGAGGTCGATGCTTCCCTCCTCTATCCAGCGCTCAACGTCATAATAGTCGCCGTTTAAGAGCTTTAAATCGACATTCGGATAGTCGTGCTGAAATTCCTTTATAACGCCGGGCAGCCAGTGGACGGCGACTGAGGTGAATGCCCCGATGCGCACGGTGCCGGAATCCAGGCCGCGAATGGCCGAGGCTGTCTGGCGCAGCTGCTCTTCATAGTTGAGCATGCCGCGCACCGAGGGCATTATGCGCTCGCCGTCGTCGGTGAGCTTAACTCCGGCTCGTGAGCGGGTTATGACCGCAAAGCCGAGCTCGGCTTCCAAATTATTAATAGCATGGCTGACCGCCGACTGCGTGCAGCCGAGAGCGTCTGCCGCCCGCGTGAGGCTGCCGAGCTCCACGACCTTGGCCAGCGTCTCGTATTTTGAAATGCTCATTGCCGTTCTCCGATGATATTTTATGAATTTTATTCATGCTAACATGAAAAATATTAGGTATGGTAATAGTATACCCCGTTTTTTCGAAAAATCAAGTTGTTTTCTCAATCTTTCGCCTTGCAATGCATTTTTTGCGAGTCTATAATGCAAACATCGTTTAAAAATGATTGGAGAAAGAAACATGTCAGCTAATATTATTTGTATACTGATTGCCATCGTCGTCTACCTCGTAGGCATGATCGCTATCGGCGTTTACTATTCCAAGGGTCAGTCCGACGCGCACGAGTTCTACCTCGGCGGCCGCAAGCTCGGCCCTATCGTCACAGCGCTTTCCACAGAGGCCTCGGACATGAGCGCATGGCTTCTTATGGGCGTTCCCGGTCTTGCCTTCTTCTACGGCATCGCGGAGGCAAGCTGGACGGCTATAGGTCTTGCGCTCGGCACTTACCTCAACTGGCTTTTCGTTGCAAAGCGTCTGCGCCGGTATTCGGTAAGATTGGGAGCTATCACCCTGCCCGAATACATAGCTCGCCGTTTCCGTGACAACACTAAGATAATCGAAGCTCTCGGAGCTCTTATGATTATCGTTTTCTACGTTCCCTACACCGCCTCCGGCTTTGCTGCCTGCGGCAAGCTGTTCGGTACGCTGTTTAACTTCCAGTATGCTCCCGCAATGATAATAAGCGCGGTCGTTATCGTCGCTTACACAGCCTGCGGCGGCTTCAAGGCGGCATCGGTAACGAGCCTTGTTCAGAGCCTTATCATGATATTTGCACTTGCCGCGGTTCTTATCTTCGGCGTCAGCTCGGCCGGCGGCTGGGATCAGGTCATTGCAAACGCCAAGGCCATCCCCGGCTATCTGAGCCTGACCGCCTCCACCAGCATAACGGCTGCCGAGGCAGGCGAATTCGGTACTCTCAAGATCATATCCATGCTCGCATGGGCGCTCGGCTACTTCGGCATGCCTCACGTTATCCTGCACTTCATGGCGATCGAGGACGAGAATAAGCTCAAGCTCAGCCGCCGTGTCGCAACCGCCTGGGTAGTGATCTCCCTGTCTATCGCGGTGTTCATCGGCGTTGTCGGCTACTCCATGGCGAAATCCGGCATTGTTACCATGTTTGCCGATTCCTCCTCTGCCGAATCGCTGATAGTTGCAATCGCGGCCGTTCTCTCCGAATACGGCGTGCTGTTCGCTCTGCTGGCAGGCATTATCCTTGCGGGAATTCTTGCAGCGACAATGTCCACCGCCGACGTTCAGCTGCTTGCCGCCGCAAGCGCCATTGCGCAGAATATCATCCGCGGCGTATTCGGCGCTGAGCTGAGCGACAAAAAGAGCATGGTCGTCGCCCGCGTGACCGTTCTCGGCGTTGCCGTCTGCGGCGTACTGTTTGCTCTCGATCCTTCAAGCTCCATCTTCCGCATCGTATCGTTTGCATGGGCGGGCTTCGGCGCTACCTTCGGCCCCATCGTCCTTTTCTCGCTGTACTGGAAGCGCTGCAACAAGTGGGGCGCTATCGCCGGCATGTTCTCCGGCGCCGCGATGGTCTTCACCTGGAAATACGCCATCGCTCCCATCGGCGGTGCTCTTGCAATCTACGAGCTGCTTCCCGCATTCGTCACCTCCTGCATCTTCATCGTCGTCGTGTCCCTGCTGACCGGCAAGCCCGAAAAGGAGATCGTCGAGGACTACGAGGCGGTCGCCGCAATGAAGTGAATTTAAGCATAAAAAGCTCCCGTCCGAGACGGGAGCTTTTTCAGTCTGTCAAAGAACATAGCCGGACGCACTCCGGATATGGTAAAATAGAGAAAACGGGGGGTGTAAAGACGGAACAATGGAAAAGATACGGGCGCAAGGAGGTAGTCATGACGGACTTGGATGCGATAGTGCCCAAAGACCACCTGCTGCGCAAAACAGAAAAGGTAATGGACTAATATGCCAAGCGCAAGGAGACGGTGGAACGGGTCTTTGCGGATGCGAAAGAGAAACACGCCATGCGTTATACGCAGCATCGAGGTCTGGCCCGAGTGACGAATTGGGTGAGGCTTAAATATGCTTCAATGAATCTGAAAAAGCTGGCGAATTGGAGTTGGAGCAACTCCGTTTTTTCTCTGCTTCAGCGCCTTTTTACCCCAATATACGCAACAACCACTGCTTCCGCCTCTTGAAAACAGTGGTTTTTTGCCCGTCTTTTGCTGTGTATGCCGCGGAAACGACAGCCAAGGACCGCAGGACCGCTTACTCCACCGGACAAATGGCGAAGCAGCGCGCCGGGAAGCCGGAGCCGTCCTTCAGCTTGGGGAAGCTGCAAAAGATCACCGCGCCGACCGGCGGCACCTGATCGAAATTGCGCATCACCTCAATCTGGATGCGGTCATACTGCAAAATCAGCTTCTCGCCGGGGTAGGGATAGCAGCCCTCGGCCGTGGTAACAAAGCCGGGATCCGTATCGGCTGGCTCATGGCCGATGGCGCCGATATTGCGCTCCTCCACCAGCCAGCGGATCGCATCGGTTGACCATCCGGGATAGTGGGGCACACCGTTTTCATCAGGATTGTCCAGATTGTCTTTTTTGTACCAATCCGAGCGGAACGCCACAAAAGCCCCCTCCGGAATACGGCCATACTCCTGCTCCCAAGCCTCCAGATCGGCCACCTGAAGCAGGAAATCGGGATTGGCGGCACATTCAGCGGATTTGTCAATGACCACCAGCGGATAAACCATCTCCTTCAGCGTGATGTCGTTCATGGCCCGCCCGCCGGGGATAAAATGAACCGGCACATCCACATGCGTGCCGTACTGGCTGGCAACGCTGATCTGGAAGCAGCGCATGGGAGCCAGCTTATCCTCCGGCGTGCTCTCAGCATAGTCAAACAGCGTATCGGCCTGCAAGGGCTTGAAGCCGTACCAGTGCGGGGTTTCTGGGCTTAACTCATGGGTTAGCTCCACCCATTTGTAACGGGGGGATTTCCATTCCTGTAATTGCGTCCATAGCGTCAAATTTGCCATCTGTAGATCCTCCTCATTGCAACGTTGTTGGATTTCGCTATATACATCTGTATATACATCTATATATACATATTATAGAGACATTTGTCCGCAATTGCAAGATAAATTTGGCGGCGCACAGCAAAATACCTCCCTCATTTTCTGTCTACCCCACGTAAAGCCCAAGGTCAGCGCGGAGCTTATGACCTTCTGGCTCCACCGCTTCCGCGAGCTGGACGTGCGGCAACAGAGCCTCCGCAAGATGCTCATCGACACCTTCATCAATGCGATTTTCCTGTATGATGATAAAATGGTGATCACCTTCAACTACAAGGAGGGCACGAAAACCATCACCCTTGCGGAATTGCAGGAAGCTATCAGCAACAAAAACGGTTCGGATTTGGATTGCCTTGCTGCACCATTTCATAATCCTCTTTAAACGAATAGTTTGAAGAGGGTTTCTTTTGAGTGTTGCAATAGATGCAAATTTCATAAAACGCCCCCAATCTGTGTACAAAGTGTGTACACTTTCAGGCTGTTTATAGCCTTATTTCATAAGCTATTTCTGTCATACGATTCACACAATGAACGGCACATTTGGCCGCTTTGTAAAACGGAAATCTTGTGAGTTATATATAATCGATGCAATGCCAATATATTGCGTTAATTTATGTCTATCTATACACTCCACCGTCAGGTGAGGCAACTGGATAAAACGTTCTGCGGCAATGGCGGGAAGTATTCGACTGGAGATGTTTTATTCTCAGGCCAGGGGAAACGAATCGTTCTGCATACCCCTATTGCGGAAGGCGGCGAAGGATCGGTCTTTACCGTTCATCTGCCATCAGAAACAACTCTCGTTGCCAAGCTCTATCATCCAGCGCAACGGATGCGTTGGCGAGAGCAGAAGCTTCGGTTGATATGTTCCCGGCCTATTCGTTCTCCGTGCGTGGCGTGGCCTCGTGCTATGCTGTACGACGAACTACGACGCTTTGTCGGCGTACTGATTCCCCGGGTGGACGGTGTTCCTCTCGGGGCATTTACTTCTCATGCGGAACTGCTGAAGAAACAGTTTCCATTATGGACTCGATACGACCTCATCAAACTGTGCCTGCATTTGGCTGAATCAGTCCACACGCTGCACCGTCATGGCGTTATCCTGGGTGATCTACATCCAGGCAATGTGATAGTGTCAGACAATGACTCCGTCTGCTGGGTAGATGTCGACAGTATGCAGATCGAAGACTATCCCTGTACTGTCGGCACGGAACGGTTCCGGGCTCCGGAGCTCCACGGCAATTACGGAGGTTTCCTCCGCACCTGCAGTCACGATGCCTACGCCCTGTCCGTCCTGCTCTTCATGACGCTGACGCTCGGTCTGTCTCCGTTCTCCCGACAAGGGGAAGAAGGAGACATGCGGGAATCCGCCAGAAAGGGAGAACCGCCGTATGCGTTTGCTTCGTACAAGCCACCTGCGGGAATCTACCCGCCCGATACCCCCGGACGCTATGTCTGGTCGTATCTCCCACGCAAGCTCCGCGATGATCTCGGTCACAATCTTACCTGTGTCCAGCGTCGCGATTTGCGTCCACGCGTCATGCCGGGGTATCTGGCGCGTTGTTTGCAGCAATACCTCAGGGATATGGAACCGGGTGGTAGGAGGAATCATCCCATGTATCGGGATCTTCTGCACGACAGTTCCTGCCCACCCCCCAGTTTGCTGGAGAAGATGACACCCAACATCTGCTCAGACTGCGGTATTCGCTTCCGGGAGGCTCCTGACGATGTCGCACGGCGTTTACGGCAATCTCATGCCCGTCCCCTGTGCAGGCTCTGCATCAGGCGTCGTAGCGCATTGAATCAGTCATCCCGGAATCCTACCATCAACCATTAACAAAAACCATAATGTCTACATCATCAACACACCCAACCAGACAGGAACAACTCGCCGCCATGCGCGAGTTCAGCAACAACACCAACGCCCGGCTTCCCGTTCTCTTCCTGCTGGATACCAGCAGCAGTATGAACGGTATTATCCGGGGCGACAACCAACACATCGTCCGTCAGGAATACGCTGACGGGATCAACTGGAATATCGTCACGGGAGATAACATGGTCACCCGGATGGATGAGCTCAATACTGGTCTTCAGTGGTTCGTCAGCGACATTCTTACCGATCCTCTGGCCAAGCTGGCCGCCGACGTAGCGGTGATCACATTCGCCCGGACGGTGGCGACGGTGAAGGAGTTCGGTCCGATCCGGGAATCTGACACAGGCCTGAAGATCTCCACGTCACAGGAGAATGAAACGTTCCTTGGCGAAGCCGTCGAACTGGCTTTGTCTGAACTTGACAGTCGTAAACGTACCTATCGGGCACACGGGGTGGAATACTACCAACCCTGGCTCGTCGTGATGACGGACGGGGTTCCGACCAGCGCCCGGCACCGGGAGCTGGAGGGACGATTGAAGGAACTGATGGCTGCCCGCAAGCTCAGTGTGTTCGTCTTCGGTATCGGCCGTGCCGATCTGTCGGAGCTTTGCAGCATCAGCCCGGGGCGTCCTCCCATGCGGGTCAATGATCAGAAGTTCCCGGAACTGTTCGCATGGCTGAGCCGGAGCGTCCGCATGGCCAGTATGTCCATGCCGGGAGACGGGGTATCGTTGACTCCTCTCCCGGATGACATGTGGCAGGTGTAGGACTGGCAACATCAGGAAGTCTCTCCCATGAGGGGCTTTCTTTTAGTTGAGATACTGATATATAGTTAATATTCCCGAAATTATCCCTATGATCAAACCTATAAGCCTAAACCAAAAATTAGATAATAAATTTCTGATGCCATAAAAGAAACCTCCATGTTTACGCCAGTAAGAAGCTTGTGTATGTAGTTTATCTAATTCTGCCTGCTTCGCGATAGCACCGATACATGCAGTTTTTCTTTGTACAGAAAGATTTATTTCTTTCCACTGTAGGTTTTGAAATTTCTGCGGTTCCAATGCTCCCGGAATCAGATCTTTTGTACTTATATCTTTATTCAAAAGTAGAAGGGTTGATAACTGTCCGTAAATTATAATATCATTTTCTGTATGTAATTTATGTGGAGAAAATTTGTCTCCATATATGCCACAAAGAATACCAACAAGATTATATTTATGGTTATCTTTTATTACTGTCGGCGTAATATTAAGAGTTTGCGCTCGGTGCTCTAAGGCATAAAATCCATATGTATCGCTATTCATATTCCAATGAAGCCAATCATGTTCTGGGAATTTTTTTATATATCTAAAAAATGAACGAAGCATATGTTTTTCAAATTCTTCAATACAATTTAAATCCAATGTTGGATCTCGATGAAGTTTTTCTGCGGAATGCAATAAGGAAAATATTCGATTACTTCCTGTTTTTACATTTCTTATTGAAATAGCAATAACATTTGGAGTCTTCGTACTATTTTCGCTAGTAAAACTTAAGCACGCATAATGAATAGCTAATGTTGTATTATTTTTCAATAAAGCACTAAGTATTTCTTTTGATTCTTTAATTGATTTGTAAGTGTTTTTCATTTTTTAAAAAATAATTCAATCTAACTCATAATATATTATATCTTTAATATTCATAAATAAATTTTTTGTTCTAGTGTCTTGTATTCTTTTCGATACTATCTTTGATCATAGCGAGTAACAATTCTCCTTTCTCGCATATGAGGTAACTACATTTTCCGTAACGTTTGCCGGAAAATGAATATTACTATTCCGTATCGTAATCAAGTTCCTGGTTCAACACCTCCATGCATCGGGCATAGCTGTAAATCTTGTCCCGCTTCTTTCCTGTTATTTCCGAAACGATGTACAGCTCCTGAAGACGAGCCAAACCGCTGTTAACGGTGGCGGGGCTCAGGCCGGTTTCCGCAACAATGTATTTGCTGTCGGCAATCAGCTTTCGTGTAAAACATTCGAAAATAAGCAATGTCGTTGCCGAGGAACGGCCTGTTTGTTCGATGATCTTCCGGTCATCGGATATTTGCCGGGCAATCTGTCTGGCGGTCGTCACGGCCTGCCGGGATGTCAGTGTTACGGCTTCGAGGAAATAGGAGAGCCACGCTTCCCAGTCCCCTGTTGATCTTACGTCGCTGAGAAGACGGTAGTATTCCTGGCGGTGGACTTTGAAGAACAGGCTGAGGTATAGAATTGGGGCTTTCAGGATGCCGGAATCACAAAGCATCAGGGTGATCAGCAAACGACCCAAGCGACCATTTCCGTCAAGGAATGGGTGAATGGTCTCGAACTGCACATGCACCAACGCCGCCTTGATGAGAACGGGCAATGGGTGCGCGGGATCATGAATAAACAGTTCCAGCTTACCCATGCATTCCATAACCCGGTGAGGAGGAGGCGGCACAAAAACGGCATTGCCCGGCCTTGTTCCGCCGATCCAGTTCTGGCTTGTACGAAACTCTCCCGGATTCTTGCCTTCTCCCCGGCCCTTTCTTAGCAAGACTTCGTGCATCTCCCTGATCAACCGCAACGACAGGGGCAGGCCTTCCCGGATCTTGTCCAGGCCGTACTGCATGGCGGCAACGTAATTGCTGACTTCCGTGACATCTTCCAGGGGAACTCCGGGAATCCCATCCATTTCCGACACCAACAAGTCCGACAGTGAAGACTGGGTGCCTTCAATTCTTGACGACAAGACGGCTTCCTTGCGGACGTAGGAATACAACAGAAGTGAATAGTCCGGCAAAAGAGAGGTCAGGGAATTGAGTTCACCGACCGCAATCAGAGCCTGGTCATGCGATTGCTGCAATTCGGGACTGATATCTATTCCCGGGACGGGCGGCAACGGCGAAGGAATAAACGCCTTCACCTGTTCTCCCGCTACCGCCGTAATCTCGTAGTCTCCCGTATGCTCCCTTTTCATATGGCTATGATTAACCTAAAATAACCTGCTTGTCTATTTCAAGTTTATGCGTTTTCATAAAATAGCGGCTGTAGTTATTTCAAGAAATCTTCTCATCGGAATGATGCCTCTTGATGAAAGTCGTCGGACGATGTGAGCTTTGAGCTTTGCATGCATGCCGGTTTTGCTATGCTCCATTGGGCTTGTTGTTCCAGAATGACTGCTGTTATTCGGGTTGCAATATGGATTGATCGAAAAGAAGACAAGGTATGACCCATCTGCCGACAGAAGATGAAACCCCGGTTCCCGGAGAGCTGTTATTGTATACTTCTCCGGATGGCAACATCCGTCTGGATCTTCGCATCCATGATGAGACGTTGTGGATGACCCAGCAGATGATGGCCGAGCTGTTTCAGACAAGTAAACAGAACATCGGACAACATATTGCGAATATCCTGCAAGAAGGTGAGCTTCAAGAGGATGGAACTGTAAAGAAATTCTTTACAGTTCGATTGGAGGGGGAACGACAGGTGAAACGTTCTGTCATCTTCTACAACCTCGACATGATCATTTCCGTCGGTTACCGGGTAAATAGCATACGGGGCACTCAATTTCGCATATGGGCGACCCAGCGTCTGAAGGAATACATGATCAAGGGGTTTGCCATTGATGACGAACGCTTGAAGAATCCGTCGATTCCTGGAACAACACCGTTGCCGGACTACTTTGATGAATTGCTCGAGCGTATTCGGGACATTCGTGCCAGCGAACGGCGCATGTACCTGCGCATCAAGGATGTTTTTGCCATGGCGGCTGACTATATACCGTCCGGAAAGGAAACGACGGAGTTTTTCAGCTCGATTCAGAACAAACTGCACTATGCCATTACCGGTCATAGTGCCGCAGAATTGATGATGATGCGGGCTAACGCATCAGCGCCCAACATGGGGTTGACCAACTGGGCTGGCGACCGAATCCATATCAGCGACGTTACGGTCGCAAAGAACTACCTTAATGAGGAAGAAATCAGCGATTTCAATCGTTTGACCTCCCTGTGCCTGGACTTTGTCGAGGATCAGGCAAAGAACCGCCGTGAGATATTCCTGCATGAGTGGGAAGACAAGCTTAACGAACTGCTTCGTCTCATGGGAAGGCGTGTACTGAAAGGCAAGGGGCAACGGTCAAAGAAGCAGGCTCAAGAGCATGTCCGGGGACAATACCGACTTTATGAGGAACGCCGCAGGCTGAAAACGGAACGTCAGGCGGAACAGGACTATGTGAAAGAACTGGAGCGAGATATCAAAAAGCTGGAGAACAAGAAGGGACACAAGCCATCTTCAAATCCAGGTCGTTAAAAGTTTTTGGATATGCTCTAGTTTTTTCTCCAGGGTATTGACTGCATGTCGTTCTCTCCATTTGACTCCCCTCCAGGCCTCCCGCCAATAGAGAAGAAACGCTCCTGGACAAAACAGTTTCTCGTTTACCCGTTCCTTGGAGGGCTTTCTTTTTGCCGTGATTATCTTATGGAAAACCCTACAACTCGATGGCTTTATAGCTCAATTGTTTCTTTTTTTTGAGTCACCGGATACAACTTTTTTTCGAGAGGGGTGAGATCCAGTGTGATAGTTACCTTTGTAGGGAAATCATCTTGCCACTTGATGTCAAATTCGTAGTTGAGGTTCATATCCTCTTTGCTAAAGGCCCCTTTGGGGAATCCCTTGCAATAGTTGATCCGATGGGTAGGTTCCCATAGGTATTCCAACAGAGCTATGGGGAAGTCATTAAGAAAGTTACAGGGGAGACCGTTGGGTAGTGTTGTCCATTTGGAATAAATCCCCTGGCTTAACGGCAACCAAAATCCAGGGAAGGCCTGTTGGCTGTTTTGATCGACGTAGAATCCTTTGAGCATACCCAGTAACATGAGGAATCTCGTAGCTTTCTTATCATGGTAAGTATAGGCAGAAACATGTTGATAATACTGTTTCAACATGGATTGTCCATCGTACTGGTAATTGCTTCCTTTTGATGGGGTGAAATAGTTTTCGTCCTGACTCAGCCAGAGAAACGACAGGTTCGTCTCATTGGTTATTTTTTTAGGATATTTCCATTGTGAAATAGGTAAAAGATGGGCTCGCGCAGTTAGCCAATCGTTGACCTCTTTGTCATCTATCGTCATGTTGTGACCGATATTGACTGTGTAGATGACTTTTAACCCATCGAATTGAAGGATGGCGCCAGGCTTGAGGCTTTTAGTGGAATATGAAGCAAAACCATTATCGGAGAAGGAAGGATGGATTTCCTTTTCAATCGAGGGAGGGCTAGCTACAGACGCTTTTTCTTCCTCCTTTTGGAGTAACTCATTGGATCGCTTTTGCACTTGATCCAACAGGGAAAGCTCCTGTTCGGTGCGTTTGTCATGGATCTTTTCGTTCAAGCCGTCCAAAAGAATATTCATTTCCACGAGAGGATCATTACATTCTTTGTAAATTCGGTCTTCCATGGCGGGAAGGAGGGCTTCTTCTTCCATGTTGGCGGCAGGATAGGTTTCGATGACGTGACCGGTTATTTGAGCCAGAGGGAGGATGAGCTCATTGAGGAATTTGGTGGATAGTGTCTGGTGTGCTGTGGCCCATTTATTACACAAAGCCTCATATCGTTTGCTGATGGCGACTGAATAGGAAGAGGCCTCATGATGTGTGGCAATAGTTGGAATTTTCTTTTCCAACTCTTGTTTTAACTCATCTAATTCCTTAAAGCACTCGGATTGAATAGTATGAGCCTTTTGTGTAAATTCAGGGAACCGGGAGAGATAATCATCCAGCTTATAATGGGCACGTACTTTTTAGTAAAGTGCATCCTTGAGTTCCTTTGGCGACTTTGAGGCTGGATCTGTTTTTCCCATGGCTGCTTCGTGCGTCTTCGGCAAGGCGTTTATTGGCTGGGAGGATTGTATGGTCCCCCATATTCCCCAGGCGGCAACGCCAACCAGTAAGACAACGACAGCTGCGATTAGCAAGCGTGTGAGAAGAACCAATCTGGGTGATGTTCTGAGCGGCTTCCCCTGTTGCAGCCATTCTTTCCACTCCCCGGCGGCCTGGCAACGTTCTTGAGGCTTGAGCCGCAGATTCCGGTCGATGGATGTCAGTAGTTCCCGAGGACATGGCAGGGGAAGCGTCATGCCTGGAAAGGGGACGACATCATCCTGCATCAGTCGCCGATCAGCTGGCTCTACCGGGATGCTGGAGATCAGTCCATACCAGGTAGCGGCCAGGGCGTAGAGATCCGTCCATGGGCCAATCTCTCCCTTTCCCGTGATTTGTTCCGGGGAGGCGTAGGCGTACGAGAACTCTCCCTGTGTAACTGTGCAGGTCACTTCCGGCTTGTTGAGCGCCGCACCAAAGTCGATCAACACAGGCAGCTCCCGTTCGTCAAAGAGGATGTTGCCGGGCTTGATATCGCGGTGGTAGATCCCCCTGCCATGCAGATAATCCAGGCCATCCAGCACCATAAGTAGCCACTCCCGGGCTTGATCCGCAGAAATGGTTTTTCCTCCTGTGGCGGCTTCGTCCATACGCTCCCGCAGGGAACCTCCTTCCAGCCACGGCATCACATAGAAGATACTGCCATGGGATTCGAAGACATCGTAGACCCGGACGATTCGTTCGTGGTTCAGGGAAGCCAGGGTCTGTGCTTCCTTGCGGAGGGAATCCATGGCTGCCCGGTAGGTGTGCCGGGGTGCGTGCGGTAACGGGATAATCTCTCCCGTATTCGAATCCCGGCTGCACAGCCCCAGAGGGAAGCATTCCTTGAGAACGATATTGCGTCTGAGCTGATTGTCCCAGGCAATGTAGGTGATGCCGAAACCTCCCCGGCCCAGTACCTTGAGAAGTTTGTAATTACCGAGCAAGGTTCCCGGAGGGAGAGCAAAGTCGGGAGCTTCCATAAGCTCAGGCAAGCGGGGGATTGCCGAGCCTCGGCACTTCGTCGGCCAGAAATTCCTTCAAGGTCTTGCCCTGGGAGAAAGCCTTCTTCTCAAGAACCTTGCGGGTATCCGGATCAAGCTTCAGGGTAATCAACGTTTCCTCTTCCACCTGCACCCGGCTTGGGAGAGTCAGCGGGAGCTGTTTGATCAATTCCCGGATGATGTGTTCCTTGGCGGCGGGAATGGGTTTCTGAGCCATCCAGTTACGGACGGTCGCTTCCGTCACGAAACATCGTTCGGCGAGCCATGCGTAGTCGAAGTTGTTGGCCTTGAGCCACAGCTTGACGTTCATTTTCAGCTCATCCTGATTCACTCCTGCCATGCTTCGGAATGTATCACTATCGCTCAGTAATGGCAATATGGTTATACAACATTCCTCTTTTTGAGATTAAAGTGAGATTTTTACGTTGACTAAAATCGTAAAAAGGAGATATACAGGCAATGTAAACGAGATGCCAGCAATGAAAAGTATCATCCAGTTCACCTGCCCTCAATGCGGAGGTCACCAACTGATGCTCGTCGAACGGGCCATGCATCGTTATGTCGTCCAGAGTCTGGAGGCTGACAGGCAGGGAGGACTGGTTGTCGGGCACAAGGTTCTGGTGGACGATTTGTGCGGGGAGCCGCTGGGGTATCGCTGTGCGGACTGTCGACACCCGGATTGCCATAATCATGATTCATCGGAAGGGTTTCAATGGTATTCTCTGGAAGAGGTGCAAAGCGCCGGGGCCATTGTCTGGCCGGGCGGGATGGAGACGGTAGAGCACCGGTGCATGGTTTGTTTCCCCGACGGGAAGATGATCCCGGTGATCGTCGAGGTCTCTCATCCCGGATCTCTCAGCGAGAAGGAGCGCCGATTTGTACTGGAACGAGAACGGGCCACCCATGGCATCCTGATCAGTCAGTCGGACTCCGGTATTCGAACATTGGCCTGCCGCAACTGGAAGCGGGTCAAAAAGTATGTTCTGCAACCATCTTCGTCCATTCTGGAGTAAGCCGGATTTTGTGGCTCCGGTTCAACAGCTACATAAACGAAAGGAAACAACATGAAGAAATACATTACAGGCGGCATTGCTGCACTTATTACGTTGACGGCTATTTGCATGATGACTGGTCAGTCACAGACCTCCTCCCATCAGCAATCTGTGGGGGACGCCATTTGCCATCAGCAGAATCAGGGAGTGATCGTTTGTCCGGGGTGCCAGGGCAAGGGTAATATCGGAGGGCAGAAATGCCAGCGCTGTAAGGGCCGTGGCATTCTCAAGTCGAACGGTATGCCTCTTTAAGAGGCATTAGTGAGAAAGGTATTGCTTCTAACTCCAAATGATACCTTTCGCATCCTCTTTTTACATACTAATCGCATAACAATCATCGAAATATATGGATAGTAAACAATATTATATCACCCTCCCGGATCAAACACAGAAAGGGCCATATGATGAAAAAGATCTCATTACCCGGTATCAAGCGGGTAAATACCCAAAAGGCACGCTTGTATGGCATGAGGGAATGGATAGCTGGATACTCATTGAAACAATGATGCAGAACGTAGAGAGAATAACAAATGATGAGAGGAGAATTACCGATTGCAAACCGAATACACCTCCTCTTCCTGCCGCTATTCCTCCCGTTCCAAATCCTACCAATAAAAGAAGCAATGTGACAGCAGGTGTGTTCGCAATAGTATTAGGACCGCTAGGTGTTCATAAATTTTACAATGGAAGCTGGGGGCTAGGCATTATTTATTTGGCATTGTGTATTATATTTCTAATTGTCTCATTCGTCGGCAATGTCTTAATTAGTTCGAATAGCGATTTTGCTCCACTAGGACTCATCGCTCTTCCTTTTGTATTATTACACTGGATAATTGTCATATCTTCTATCATCGAAGGAATCATGTACTTAACAAACGTACAGAAATACAATCTAAAGTACAATGAGACACCGCCTGCTCCGATGAAGTAGTAGATATGTATTTGATAATACGAATTAATACATAAATATGAATTCTAAGATATATCGAATCGATCGCATTGCCGTTCTTGCGTTGATTCCCACCTTACTTTTTCTCTCATGTGGGAAAACCGATAATCCCGAAGCCAATAAAAGAGATTCGAAAGGAAATACGGTTCTCATGAAGGCAGTCAAAGAGGGGAACATCGATTGGGTGACGGAATTGATCAAGGACGGAGCGCGTGTAGATGCGAAGGGAGAAGATGGGAAGACGGCTCTAATATGGGCTGTTGATAGCAGGCATACGGAATGCGTGAAAGCATTGATAGACGCCGGGGCAGACCTCAACATGGAAGCTAAGAATGGGGATACGGCTCTCATATTGGCTGCTAATAGAGGATATACAGATTGTGTAAAAGTATTGCTGAAAGCCGGGGCAGATGTAAACGGAAAGAATAAAAAAGGAGAAATGCCTCTCACGGAAGCTGCCTATAATGGACGTACAGACAGTGTGAAAGCATTGCTGGAAGCAGGAGCAAACGTGAATACCCAGGATAAGGATGGAAGAACAGCTCTCATGTGGGCTACTGAGGATAAGTATCCGGACTGTGTGAAAACATTACTGGAAGCTGGTGCAGACGTAAACGTGAAGGATAAAGATGGAAAAACGGCTTTAATGAGGTCTACTTATAATGAGCTTACAGACAGTGTGAAAGCATTGCTGGGAGCGGGAGCAAACGTGAATGTTAAGGATAATGACGGGCGTACGGCTCTCATGTATGCGATTGGTCCTTATTCTGGCCATGACCGTGGAGAATGCATGAAAGAGTTGTTAGCGGCTGGGGTAAATGTGAATATGAAAGATAAGGAAGGGAACACGGCTCTCATGCTGGCTACCAGACATAACTGTACGAAATGCGAGAAATTGCTACGGGAAGCCGGGGCCAAAGAGTAGCGTTGGAATAATTTCTACTCTATTATCATGAAAGAAGCTAAACAACCGTGGCCCCGGAGTGCGAAGATCACTGTGTGGGTGTTGGGTATCATTATCGCCGCTTCTGCTATTGTTAATATCATTACTATTTCGCAATGGTATGGGCCATATCAGAAGTGGTCTGACAAGTGTGATTCGGTAAAATACTTGCCGATAGAAGAACTGCCAAAAGAGGAGGACATTCCTGTGAAAACACATACCTTAACCTTGGAATGGCAGCTTGAGTCCGTATTCCTAGAAGCGTTCATGACTCGCATGCGTCCTGAACTTGAGAAGAAGATATTTGTATACGGACCTGAGTGTCGTATGACAGTATCACCGGTAAGGTTTCGGAAGTTGCCTAATGGGGACCGTATAGCCATAACTCGCAATGGAAGTATGGTGTACCGTGGGAGGCTTCTTACGGAAAATGGAGCTGATTTGCTGGAGGCACACATGCAAAGGTATAAAGCCGCAACGTCAAATCCCTGGCGTTACGGTTTTCTCAGCAAATAAACACTACTCCCGGTCTCACGCAGAGGCCGAGAGTAGCCTTCTATTTTATCTCTTGAGTGTCCGTATGATCACTCATAAAATATGGACATAAATTATTTCAGAAAGCTTGCATCCACTGCTTCCAGTAATCTGAGCGGAACTTATATTGGGCAGATTCCTCAAGTCGAGAAAGATCCAAAATTCGCCGGGTCTGTGGCAAACGCGAGTGACTTGGAATAACAGATTTCCCATGTTTTCTCTCTTGATCCTCGACAAAAAACGCCCCTTCACCAATAAGCAAAGGGGCGATGGATTGAGATGAAATCACGAATTAACCTCTGGGTGGATAAGGATCGTTTCCATGACTGTCTCTCCATTGGATTTTGCCATCTTTTCCGTGACTGAAGAGCTCTCCTCCTTCACGTTTGGATAACCCTCTTCCTTTATCAATGGCTTCCTGTTTCGTCGAAGTTGTGAAAGAAGGACGAGTTGCTCCTTCTCTCTTGCCCTGCCATCCTCCACTTGGAGAAGGCACTACATGTATGTTCTTTCTATTCATTCTATTTGGAATAGACACCACTTCGCCTTGACAAAAGAAGCCCCTTGCCTCACAAGGTCATTAGCAACTATGCAAATGACCTGATTGTCTCCCCCTGTGGTGTGTGACCGGGTTTGAAAGGATGAGAGTGAATCAGACTCTCATCCTTTTTTTGGCTAAGACGACTTTTACTGTTTACATCCGGAATGTAAAGAACTATTTTGTAAACATGTCCGCGACCATGCCCTTTATTCCCCAGCGCCTGACCCAGGCACGTAAGATGTCAGGGCTCTCATTGAGGGCCTTGTCTGAAAAGTTGGGTAATACTCCGTCACATACCATTCTGGCGAGATATGAAAAAGGAATTGCAGCGCCCAATTCTGAAATGCTGGCTCGTCTGGCTCATATATTGGAAGTATCTCCTGACTTTTTCTACAGCGCCTCCTCCGTGTCTCTGGACGGTATTCATTTTCGCAAGCGCTCCAAGTTGTCCAAATCCGCTCGTGAAGCGATTGAAGAACGAGCAAAGGACTATTTTGCCAGATTCATGGAGATTGAAGACATTACGAACAATACGATTTTCTTTGATACCCGGATACAGGCGTCAACGGTCGATGAAGCGGAACAGGCTGCATACAAATTACGCGACATGTGGAACATGGGAGAAGATCCCGTAGTCAACCTTCTCCAACTTATGGAAAACAAGGGTATCAAAATCTTCATTTACAATACGGCCAATGAAGCTTTTGACGGATTTTCTGCGGTCTACTCCAAGATTGCCATGGTTGTCATTGCTTCATGGTTAGAAGGTAATTTGCCCAGAATGAGAATGACCCTTGCCCACGAGTTGGCCCATCTGGTTTTAGACCTTCCGGAAGACCTGTCGGAAAAGGAACATGAAGATTGCGCTAATGTCTTCGCGAGCGCGTTTCTGATGCCTGAAGCACCATTTTCTGAAATGTTTGGCGGCAAACGGGATAGGATCCTTATTCGTAATCTGTTCCCGATCAAATCGTATTTTGGCGTCTCTTTGCCGGCAATCGTCATGAGGGCTCATCGCCTGCATTTGATAGGCAATAATCTCAAACAGCGCTTTTTCATTTATTATAATAAAATGGGGTACAAGAAGGATGAACCCGGAGATTATTGCGGAACGGAAAGCAGCGGACGTTTTGAGCAATTAATTTCCACTGCTGTTATAGATGGTGAAATCAGCATGTCCAAGGGCGCGAGCTTATGGGGACATTCTCTTTCCGAACTGCGCAGACTTGTTGCAACTCTTATCTAACTGTTATCCGTGGATAGGATCTATATTCATGACGCCTGCGTGCTCCTAGACTTGATAGAAGGCGATCTCCTTGATTTATGGTTTCAGCTGGGGTTTGAGACCCGGACGACACACCTTGTCTATCAGGAGATTCTGGAAGAGGAACAGTTTTCTTTGCTTCAAACCTATGTGGATGCTGACAAATTGATTTTGGAATCCATTGATGAATCAGATCTTCCTGCTCTTAATGCGCAAGCGAAAGAGTGGAAAGTAAGCTTGCAGGATGTATCGGTAGCCCATCTGGCCAAAAGGCATGGTGGTATTTTGCTTTCCGGTGATAAAAGGCTACGGACAAAATCTGCTGAAGCCGGGATCGAAGTCAAAGGGATTTTATGGGTTCTGGATATGATTGTAGAGAGGAAGCTATTGATTCCACAACGTGCATTGAATGCCCTAGAAGCTATTCTTGAGGCTGGTGGTCGTATCCCCTCAGAAGAATGCGGTGAAAGAAGACAGCGCTGGGGAAAATAAGAACAGTCGGTTTCTTCCTATGGGAAACAGGCTGCTGTCGTAGCTCTTATACCATCCCCCCGTATTACTTACAGGACAGCCACCTTGTCATAATACTGCCTGCCATCCAGGATTTGTTTGAGTGAATCAATCAGGTTTATCCTGCCTGTCGGAATGTACACCGGAGGAGATGTAACCGGAATGTTGTTTGCAGAACTCCCGGAGAATGACCTCTTGGTGGAACCGGGTATGAGGAAGTATACAGATTGTCAACTGTCTGGATGAAGGATTTCATTTCATCTAAATAGCTATTGGTGAGTATTTTGAGTCATTCTCATCTGAAATAACTCCTTCCCTCCCGTCATATATATCAGACACAGGTAATTACCTGTCTGTCATCCTTCACAAAGCCGCCATGCTCCCATACCGGGCATGGCGGCTTTACTGTATCCACTCATCAACAACGAAAGAAACAACCACCATGGCTATCAAACTCATCGCCAACTACAGCAAACGACTCGGGCTGCCGGGATATTCCTCCCACCAGTTCGAAGTATCCATCGAAACCGAAATCAGCAACACATCAGAGTTGCCATTCGAGACAGAACGGCTCTATGGTTCCCTTCAGGCCGCCGTCGATGCCCAGATCCAACAGGTAGGATTTGTTCCTGACGAACATTACGGCTCACAGGTCACGCAAAGGCCTGCCCTTGGGGCTTCCTGCTCACAGATGATATCCACATCATCCGTGAAACAAACACCGCCTGCAAGTACTCCCGAGACCTCTGTTGCAACCGTTCCCGCATGGAAGTGCTCGGAAAAGCAACAGTCGCTCATCCTGGAACTGGCCGGAAAGGTCGGGCTGGATGACACTGCCCTGAACGAACTGGCTACCCGGAGATTCAACAAGGTCGTTGCCATGCTCAACCGCATGGAAGCTTCCGGGCTGATCGACGAACTGATGAATCGCTCCGGTTCATCATTCAAACGTTCGGCATCAGGCAGGAACAACTACACCCGCCGTCCCGCTACGGCCTATGCCGGCAACTCCAACCCGTACTAACCATGATCGCTCCCGTAACCCGACCAATAAGTTCATCCTCCCTGCACCCGGCTATGGCATTGACTAAGAAGTTTCCTTCGGAGGCTCCTTTTCCCTTTGCCATATGCCCGGATTATCTGTCTCCCTCCTCGGTCAAATCGTACCTGTTATGTTCCCTTCGTTTCTTCTTCGAGAGGGTAGCGCAGATACGGAAGCCGACGACAGTCGCCCTGCATGTCGGCAAGACCATCCATGCAACACTCCAGTCCTTCAATCTCGCCCGGTAGCGGGGAGAGGACAGTAGTGAGACGGCCATGGAAGAAGCCTTCTCCACCCACTTCCTGGAGCTGGAGAAGACGGAAGAACCGGTAGACTACGCCGACGAAGAAACGAGACAAAAAGTCCGTTCCTGCGCTTGGAACACCGTCAAGGCCTACATGGCCTCCGACGAGGTTGCTTCACAGATGCCTTTGGGAGTGGAAGTCGGACTATCTGCCACCATACCCGGCCTGCCGGTTCCTGTGCGTGGTGTCATCGACCTCGTTCAGCATGACCTGACGGCAGTGGACTACAAATCCGCGGCCGCCAAACCTGATGCCGGGCATGCCGCCTTCGATCATGAACTCCAGCTGGTCACCTACCAGGTGATGATCGAAGAAGCGACGGGAGACACTCCTCCGTCACTGGATCTGATCTACTTGGTCAAGACAAAGACGCCTCAGGTGATCCGAGTCAAGACTCCCCCAGCTGACGAACAGCGCAAGCAACGCATCGCTGACCTGTACAAAATCGCCTATGAAGGCATCACCACCGAACGTTTCCATCCCCAGCCCGGGATGCAATGCTCGTGGTGCCAGTACAGGAGGGAATGCACCGAATGGTGCAGGCAGTAAAGGAATGCAGTCTATTCAGAAGTCTGCCGTGAGGTGTGGCTTCTTTTTATCTAAAGCGTCTTCTGCATTTGGTATTTTTGCGAAAATATGATAAACTAGAAAACGACGATTATTTTCCAACAGATGGTGGGTTTCCTGAATTGAAGGTTGTACGAGCAACGTACTTTCTTGCATCGACTGAACGAGCTTAAGATCTTTTTTACATTTATCGATTTTAGACGCGATTTTTTTTTGCGCTTCTGCCAAGTCAATATCATAAACATATCCAAGCATGGCGCTGGACTGTTGATAGGGAGCATATTTTCCTGTGACAAAACGCATCATGCCTTCCTCTCCGGTATAGGCGGCAACTAAAGAATTAAGCCGTCCATTCGGTCGTTTCAGAAAGAGGCGCTTTGCTTCAACAATAAAATCGGTATCGATGCCCTGTCCACATGTTATTCTGATGTCAGCCCTTCCGTTCATATCAGGAAGGTTGGATTCCTGATGGAATTCAAGAGGTCCTTCTCGATATCGGCGTAAAGGACGTAATCGTTTGCAAATTTGTCCAGTTAAATGTTCCTCCTGCCTGACAATGGAACGATCAGGACGTCGTAAATAAGGGAATGTATCCATGATATCCTGCATGAACTCATGAATCCTGTTGGCAGGAAACAAAGCGGGCCAATACTCTGTTTGCGTTGTTTCCATTTTATTTCATTTGCAAAACCATCCGATAGATTTCATCGGCATCGTTCAAGGCTACTGTTTTTGTCCAGTAAGCCAACGCATCGGGGCGAACTACATGAAAAGAGTTGTTTTCAAATACGAATATTTGCCGTTGCAGATGAGCAACGGTCTGTTTGTCATCCATGAGCCCCAACCGGGATTTCCATGATGATTCAACATCTTTTGAGGAGAGCGTCTGATATGCTTCCCGAGTTTTCGATAAATGCAGAGAAAGGCATGCTATGTTTTTTGTATGATCGATGTATCCCTTAGCCTGAACTCTCCAAGGAGAACCTTCTTCTTCCGCCCAGTGATTGATGGTGTCAGTTAAGGTTTGTGCATATGAGGTTAGACCGTCGTCGTAAGAACGAATGCGAGATGCATCTTTCAAAGAATACAGTGTCGGGAGATTTTCATCGATACTCCTTGGTGTTGCACTGGGAAAGAGAATATGAGCAGTGTCTTCAATAAGAATTCGTTCTGTATCGATGATGCCGAAATACTCATCGATAAGCGGAGCCGCGAATTCTTTCAATTGTTGTTTCGCAACCTTTCGTTGTTGATTCAGATATTCATCATCAAGATCAAATTTGGTCTGCTCCATGGATACCATTTTGAAACGAATGTAGTCGGCTACCGTTTTGATGATTTGATGTCCGTTTTCCGTTGGCGCTTCTTCTGGTAGGGGGAAGGGTAATTGAAGGACCTCTTCAAAGCGGACAACATCGCGTTCGATTCCCCACGTGGAAGATGTGTGGAAACAATAATACCGGGCAAGATCAGATTGCAGGTAGGCTGTCAGGAAAAGTAGAATATCTTCATCTTCTGCGGGGGCGTGAACCGATTGAAGGGAATCTTGGAATAGCACCGGGAAATTGCAGAATACTATCTTTTCAAACCCTTGGCTGATCAGAACCATGGGAGGAGAGAAAATTTCCTTGTTATTCTTCCGATCTTCTGCCAGAAGAGGAAAGTCGTTACCAACAGGGCGACAATCCTTTTTCAACAGATATGCTGTATCAAACAGAATAGGTTGCTGAGCTGAAATGTATAAGTCTTCAGGATCCCACCAGGCTTCTTTACGTGTTCTTTTATGAGTTACAGCTGCTGGCTGAAATCCTTGGCCTTTGATCCAACGTTTATGCGATTTTGCCGGCCCCGCTAGGTCGTTCAATTTGGGGAGTTGATCAAGATACTCTAAGAGGCGGTTATCCCGCCCGGTTCCTCGGAACATGCTTTTCCAAAGAACATGCGCTTTTTTGCATTTAGATTGAAAGAGCAATTCCGATTGGCGAACCATTTTACGATCCAGTGCAGATATTAGAACCATTCCGTGAGGTCTGCAGGATGGTTTGAATTTAGGAGTGTCATAGATGACGTTGTGATTATTGTTTTCTATAATACCTTTGGACGCTTTCAATATCATGCTGGGTGCTTGAGCACTTGAAAATAAAATGTGGCTATAATCTGCCAGTTGAACGACTCTGTCCAATATCCATTGTTGGAAGAATTGTGTTTGCCAGTCTTCATTTCTAATGTTCAAAAATAGTTTCGATGGTAAGAGCTGGCATAAAATGCCGCCTTCCTTGAGAAACATTTTTGCACGATCGACAAATTGGAGAGCCAATTGTTTTGTACTCCTGCCTACCCAAGGAGGGTTCCCAAAGACGACGTCGAAGGATTCCGGAACAAGTGTCTCTGTTGTCAGAGCATCGTCCTCAATAACAACAGGAATAAAATACTCGCCTTGTTCGCAGGAGAATTTTCGTTTGAGAAGTTTTGGTAGTTTTTGTATTTGCTTTCTTTCTGATAGGTGAGGATATCAATTGGTTCAAAAAAATCGAGGAAAGCAATATAGAGGCTGAAGCAGGTCAAGACGCAGGACGCCTGTTTAATATCTATGCCGACTATCTGTTTTTCGAGAATATGTCTGAGAGCTGTATCTTTCTCAACATAGAAGGATTCTCCATTACCTTGATGTTTGTGCGCGAACTGCCAGTAGGTAGCTAGCCGATTGAAGAGCGTCACCAAAAAAATTCCGGATCCACAACTAGGATCTAGATAGCGTTTTTGATGCCAGTCAGGATCGCTCTCGACCGCACAATCAATCGTCATTTCAGCCAACAAGCGGGGCGTGTAATAAGCTCCTTTTTCTTTACGGTCAATACCTGTCAGAAAGTTCTCATAGATGCAACTGATGGTTTCTACCGGTATCCATTTGAAGTCGTAGGCCCAGAAACCCAAAGTTTTCTGACCTTTAGCCAATTCATCTCCATGCAGGAAATTTTTTAAAGCTGTGATATATTCAGCTTTAAATCTGGAAGATTCTTCTTTCAGGTTTTGATCAAACATGCTTCCGTTGAACTTGGTCTTCAGGATACCGAACTGATTATATAAATATCTTAAAGCCTCATCATCTGCCATTTGGATCAAGGCTTCATGAAGAGACAGACCTGAATATCCGGGAAGAGAATAAATACCACGATCCACCAGATAGCAGACGAAAAGAAGACGGCAGATGAAATCATGGGAACAATCTTCGCCAATACGTGGGGAGAGATAATTACGCAGTTCCAGAAGATTTGCCGTCAGATAGCCGTCAACTGACTTAGAAGGGTTAAATTTAGCTTTATACTGCTTGTAAAAATCGCCGCTTTCTACCTTGGTAAGCAACGATTGTTTATTCGATAAGAAGTCCTGAACAACATCCCATCGTTCAACCATGGCCCGATTTTTTCTCCTTTTTGTTCAGGAGGCTCCATGCCAGAAAATACATAGGCTGTTCTTGGATCAATGATCAGAAGAACGGAAGCAATACCCTGGTTCCAAAAAAGCCGATGCCAAGCATGAAGCTGTTCCGGAGAGACAACCTGTTTGCATTCCTTGATAAAAATCGTAGGAACATTTCCCAAACATCCGATCTGAGAGATTCCAAGCCCTCCGTCCGGATTCCACGCACGCTGAAGAGCACGAACATATCCGAGCAGACCTGAATCTTTTTCTATTTCAGAAAGGTCCGTATAGATCTTCATCTCCAATCTAATGTAATCTCCCTGTGTTAAAGAATCAAGAATTATTCAGAATGCTGAACGAGTTTTTCTAATACACTTGGAGGAATGAAAATTCCCCTCTCCCCCGCGTCATATATCCATGAGGAAGTGGATTCTCTACTTTCTGCCAGTGCCCGCCTCCCGGCCTTGTTCCGGGAGGCGGGCTTTTTATTGCAACAAACCAAACATCAATGCATATGAATAATCAAACATCCACACGAGAACTCTATCGCAATCGCGACAACAGCCCACTGGACAGACTTCAGATCCGGCGAGTCGCACCCTCCGTCTCCGCCGACCGCGAGGACGACAGCCGCTCGGAGAAGTACCGCTTCGTTTCCTCCGACTCTCTGCTCGACCAGATGGAAGAGGCCGGGTTCCTCGTTGTCGGAGCCCAGGAACAGCGTACCCGGAAACCTGACGGCACTCCTACACGCAAACACCTGATCCGCTTCGCCCACCGGGACGTGCTGGAACGCACCCAAGACGAACGCATCGAAGTGGTCATGATCAACAGCCATAACGGCAGCTGCTCCTACCAACTCATGGCCGGGATCTTCCGGCTGGTCTGCACCAACGGCCTGATTGTCGGGGCACGCATTGCCGCCATCAACATCCGTCACATGGGTCATACCGGAGAAGAGGTGATCGCCGCCAGTCTCCGGTTGGCCTCCGAAACACCCCGGATCATGGACAACATTCACCGCATGCAGGGAGTCGAACTCCCTTACAAGCGACAGGTGGATTTCGTTCATGATGCGGCCCGGCTGCGCCTGGGAGACGACTACGAAGACAGGATACGTCCCGAAGCTCTTCTGTCGCCCCGGCGCTGGAACGATATCGGCTTTACGGCGGGAGGTCTGGCTACCGTCTGGCAGTGCTTCAACCGGGTTCAGGAAAACCTGATCAGGGGAGGCGTTCCCTTGAAGCCACAGAAGGAAGGTGCTTATCGTCGTCGTTCCCTGCGGGCGCTCAACGGTATTGACGGCAACACGCGCCTGAACCGGGAGCTCTGGGATCTGGCCGACAGCTACTCCCTGAACAACTGACCTGAGATGCCCATGAGAAGAAAACATCATCTGCGGTTGAAGCGTATGGGACAGACTCCATCTCTGACCGGTCTGGAGCTGTCCATTCTCCTGTACCTTCACGGCGACTTCGAACGCAGTGACGAGGAGATCATGGCGGAATGCCGTGGCATCGAACAGGAAAGTATCAGGCATGCCGTTCGTGGTCTGGCCGGGCAAGAGTTCATCATCCGCACAAAGGAAGAAGAATTCCTGCTTCGTCCCGATTGTTGGCTGATTACCTATGCCGGACGGCAGGCGCTCAGGCAATGGGTGGCCGCTACCGCTCCGGCTCGTCGATCATCCCGGGCAAGAGTTACCGCATGAGGCACGGCCATGAACATGAAAGACCTCCTCATTGCTCTGGCGGCGCTCGTACTGCTGTGTCTGGTGGGGCCGATTGTCGTCGGTATCCTGTCGGCTCTGGTGGCCGTAGCTCCGTACCTGCTAGCCGTGCTGTTGATCCTGGGCGTCATCGCCTTCTTCTGCAAGTAACTCTGACAGGAAAGGAAGAGAACGAAACATGAAGACGATACCCATCATCGCTCAACTGTGTTCCACGAGCGAATACGATACGGATGCTCCGTATGTGTACCTGGAAGTGGACACGGAACTATTGGCACGGATCGAAAAGGCGGTGTCGCTCTACAACAGCCAGCAGAACGATTCTTCGCTGGGTCTGAGCAAACTGACGATTCATGGCCCGTCCATGACGGCTCTGGTGAACCTCCCGGCACTGACGGAAGAACAGCAAGAGTCACTGGACGAAGACGAAAGCATCCTGCTGGATTCGCCGATTCCGGATGCGGAACTGGATACACTGGAAAGCTGCATCCGGCTCTGTGGTGAGGGCATCGACATCCTTGATGCCCGGTGCCTTTATGCTGTCGCCTGCAACAAGCACACACGGGACATGTATGAAGCCAATATCGGGGCCGTACTGAGACATCTGCTCGACTCACACCATCACCCCGGAAAGGAGGACTTTGCCTGATGCTGACGATTGAAAAGTACAAGGGCACCCGCTTCTGGGCTGTCTTTCGAGACGGAGAGCTGTTGGCGGTAACTGTGTACAAGCGTGGAGCCGAGGCGATCGTCAGGACGCTGGAAGCCAGGGACGGATAAGGCCGTCATTCAGCAACTCTTCTTCATCATGAAGAAGAGCTGTTTTTTATCTGTCATATGAAGATTCCGGATTTACGAGATGGAGGCAAAGCATGTTTTCTGTGCCTCATCCAATCTCCTATGAACAAAAGAAATCGTGCTCAGAATATCGAGAGCATCTGTTTCGCTTGTCGCCCATTTAATTTTTGCCGCATGGGCAAAAGGGTTTCTGAATGTTCCGTAGATTCCCTTTAAAAGGGTAGCAAAGCCTTTATGCTCGGATTTTTCGCTATCTGTACATAATCCATTGATCACAAGTAGAGGGCGATCAATGCTAAATACAGTGTCTATAAGCTTCGCTCCATCTTGTTCTAATCCTGTCAATTCGCGTAAGCGGTCAAAAATGCTTTTGGCTGCTTCAAAAATTGAATGAAAATAGTTTTCTTCAAGAAGCTCCGCACGACAATACTTGAATATATTGTCATGAGCCCCACGTTGAACCAGTTTTTCATGGAGTCTTTTTTCTCGTCTCTGTGCTTCTGTCAATGTTGCTACCTTTGGCCTTGGCGATAGCCTTCCTTCCAAAGAAAGCATGAGACCTTCAAAAGCTAATACAACATTAATTGCTTTTTGGTATTCCTCGAAATTATCCTGTCTGGATACAAAGCGTATTGGACTCAAAATATTCTCAATACAGCTGCAAATAGCCGAGGCATTTTGTAAGGAAATCTGACTTCCAAGAAAACTGGCATTTAACCTGCGCCACTTGGTCGTACTCAAGCAATCAATCTCTGTAATGTTACTTTCCCGAAGAAACCGGGCAATTTCTCCTCCAGTCAAAGTTTCGCCCAATATTTTGGCGATCTCTTCAATTGTATTGGACGAAAATTTATCCGTAATTAGCATACTTATTTTTACAATGCCCTTGCCAGCCTGAGAAGGACAATCTGTTAACTATCGCAACGAAATCTACGCTGAAATCCTGATACATCTTGATACTACATTCACGGGGGCTGGGACAATTATACCGACAAGATTCCTACGTTAATACCGCAGAGTAACCATCTGCATGCTCAAAGGCAGACGCCATGCGATCCTGCTCCTGTTTGCTGATGCCGAATGATTCCGCAACCTGACGCCACTGACTGACAGCCCGGGCAATCGGTTCCAACAGGTCATTCGTTTCAGAGGTCTTAATCCCGCATTCGGGAGCGATGCTAAGAAGGACATCCAGAGATGCGGATGTATCTTCCCAGTCGATAGCCGTATTGAGGTAGCGAGGGCGTATATCTTCAGGAGTCGGGTTTACGTCAAACAGTGGCGATAAAGACCAGCCTGTTCCTCCCGTCTGAAGAAATCCGTGATTCCGCAAATGATCGTCCGTGTTGGAAATCATGACGCTGAAGGCGACCCGTTGCCATAGCTGGCGCAAGTCTTGTCTGGGCGCAGCACCATACTGGCGTATGGCGTCTACGATTTCAAGATAACTGTGTTGCTCGTTATCCCTAGCTCCCAACATGCTCATGGCCGACAGGTAGGAGATTCTTCGCTGTTCCCGGGTGCGATCAAAACGCCAGACGATCAGGACATCCTTGTCAGTTATTTTCTCCTGTTCGAAACGCGGGACTTGAAGCCCGGCTTTGGAGGCGAGAGTCAAGGCGACTGCTTCCCATGCAACAACGTTGTATTCATCATCGTACCGGGGAAACTTGGCAATGCAGAGATTCCCCTTCTTATCTTTTACCGATGCCTTCGGCCGAGCTCCTCCGAGAGAAGAACCGGGAGCGAGGAGCAATCGCAGGTCTTCTGCATTTTCATCGTCCCGGCAGAAATGATCAGCAGCATGCAGCAGACGGGACAGGTTGACCAGAGGCGGAATTGGTGTTGATCCCGGAGGAGCGCAGAACGATTGTCCTCCATCCTGTGAAAAGCGCAGCGCTCCCTGCCTTGCCTCGTCGTTTACCCTGAGCAGGTAGTCCAGTTCGGAGAGCGTATGGGGGCTTTCATTGGCTGTTCGTGCACGAGCCAGTTCAGCCCGCCGCATCAGAATGCGCCCCCACCTGTCAGGAGTGGAATCGCCAATCGCTCCGAATACACTTTGCCCGGGATTGGTATGAAAAGTGCCGTCAGTCAGGGGGAGGAGTGGTTCAAGAGCAAATCTGTGCGGATTTGCGAGCCATTCCTTGTTGTATTCGAAGGAGGCAGATTCACGCCCTTTGCGAAAGTGCGACCATAACCTGCCCGCTTGTACCGGCCCCGGGAAGGAAGGCAGGTCAATAAATACGTCGATGGGAGTATCACTCATGGGTCTTGGGAAGGTGGATACGTTTGGGCAGACGTTCTTCTTCAAGAGCTCGGCCTACAGGATCGTTATTGGCATCGACAAGGTTTTTGAGACGGTCAGTCAGCCCCAGCACAAACAAAACAGCGGCATAGTTGCCCAAGGAGACACTTGGATCGCCCTTTTCTATACGTCCAAGCGTGGAACGCGAGATAAAGGCTCTCTCTGCCATAAGCGTCGTGGGGACACGCCTCCTCTTACGGGCATCGCTAATGTCTGCTCCAAGCTTCTTGAGTGCCACTTTCACTGGCCCCGGCAATGGGGATGTGGTTTTCATGAGAGAAATATGTATCATATAGTAAGCAAAAACAAGAAATATGAACAATATATGAGTCATTATGAGAAATATAGAGTTCATTCCAACCCAAAATAATTTTTCTCCCATTACCAAGTAGTGCGCTGTATCATACGCGTAGCGTTATGATACAGCGCACTACTTGGGCCACTTCTATAGCTAAGACCAACTTAGTCTTAGCCTCCAACTCCAGAAATCTCAACCTTCTCCTTGGCCTCCTGGGAGCCGGAGCCCTCGCAACGGGAGCCGTTGCCACCGGCAAGTACCTCACCCGCAAAGACCCCAAGTCCGACATGGGCAAAATCAAGCTCAAGCTGCCCGGTTCCAAAAAAGATCCGAACACGGCCGCCGAAGTCGAACTGCCCATCGACATGCCCGGAATGAGCCCCACCCTCATCGAAGGACTCAACCGGGGCGTACGTCTCCAGGCCCGGAAGAACGTACGAGCCAACTCCTTCAAGCGCGACCCTGAAACAGGCAAGCTTGTTCCGTACGAGGAATGGAAGGCCCAGCAGACGGCGAAGGCTCAACAGTCTGACAATGTTGTCGAGTTTCCCGCTTTGACAAAAGCAGCATCCACATCCCCCGGTCTTGCCAATTTGTTGGCAAAAGCTCTCGGTGCTGGCGTAGGAGGCACCGTAGGTGCCCTGGGCGGCGGCGCAGGTGCAGCTCACCTAGCACGCCATCTCGGAGCCGGGGACACAGCAACAGCTCTGACTGGCATTCTGGGAATGGGCGCTGGCGGCCTCGGAGGCGTTCTAATCGGTTCTTCTGCTGCAAACGTTGTCGCACCACCTGCTGTCACCGAAGGAGATCCGAAAGCTCAAGCTCAAGCTTCATACGCGAATACAGGTTCAGCTCCAGCCGGGTATACCGCTGACCCGGATGAAGATTTCAGCGACGAGGATCTCGACAAGTATGCGTCGTGGCAGGATGCGGCTAGTAATGCTGTTACTAATTTGGCGACCATGATTCCCGGCGGTGCGGCTCTTGCTAGCCCCATGGTTGCGGTAAATAAGGTTAAACAATTCAATCAGCAAGAGGTACAACAACGTCGTGAGGCTCAGCAGTACTTGTCATCTTACAGGACTGCAAACGCACAACCCAAGATTCAAGGAGCGCCTTCGCCTCAGCCTCTCGCACGTTCTTCTGGCGGATTAGTATGGGGAACTCAACAGCCTTGGAATAAAACTGCTTCAATGCCTCCACAGCAGCCACCAAAGATGCCGCCAAACCAACTTGCCCGGCGTCCCGTAGGACCTACGTTGCCGCCATCACCAGGCATAGCTCCTGCGGCGGCGAAAGCCGGAGCCCCTCCCACTGGCGGCGTTGAGACGATTGCCAACAAAGTTCAGGGAGCCGCTAATGAAGCCCTGGACATGCAGGCAAAGCAAGCCTATGTCGTCGACTACATCGCATTTATTTCGTTTCTTCTTCCGGAAAAATGTTGAACCATGCCTCGCCCTCGGCTGCTCGCACACCTTCCCGGTAGTGCTTCTCCGTCATGTTGGAGCTCGTGTGTCCCAGCCACATGGACACCCGGGGAATGTCGTGTGTCTTGGCGGCAGCATATGAAGCGAATGAATGGCGCAGGGCGTTATGAGGCAGAACAATTCCTGCAATTTCTGCCAGTTTTTTGAGGCAACGCCCATGGCGGTTCTCATGTAATCTGTCAATTTCGTCAGGAGGTGGTTCATATTTCGCCAAAGCGAGCCATGCTTTGGCTGCTGTGGGAAGTGGTACAAAACGCTGCTTCCCAGTTTTGGCTATAGATGCCGAGACAAATACTTCATCCTTTTCATCAAGAATGGCGTCTGGCGTTATTCTGACACATTCGGAGCGCCGCAGGCCACAAAAGGCGGCCAAGACCAAACGAAACAACATGCCTTTGTCATGATCAAGCGCTGCCTGTAGAAGTTTCTTCAGATCGCCCGGGGAGATAATGCCAATCTCGACAGATTCAGCTCTCGGGGCAAGAGTCCTTTTGACCGGGTTATATGCAATGAGGTCCCTGCTCTGCGCCCAGACAAAAAATCCATGCAGGGTTGTGCGGTAACGTCGTCTAGTGGCGTTGCTGAGCGGTTGTTTTCGATATCGGAAGAAGCCAGCTTTTCTTCGATCATGTCCGGTGTAATCTGATTGAGCGGAAGGTCTTCCCATCCCTGTGCCCATTTTTGCAGTTCCATGACCATGCTGTCATGATGGGCTTTCTTGACCAGATTTGATTCAAGTTTTTTGTCGATAACCTCTCGATATTGTTCTGCAAGAAGACCAAACTTTCTTTTAAAATCGACCTTAACCTGTTCTGTTTTATTGGCAAGGAATCTGGTCAGAGAAAACAAATTTGTCAGTTCCTCCAGTCGATCCAGATTTTCCTGGTCCGTTCGCGTTACAATCCAGTTACCATCAGCGTCTTTCCGGCCATAACTTGCACCGTTGGCTATTTCCTGCTTCAGGTTTTTCAAGGCTTCCCGTACTACCAAATACAAAGGAAGGGAGGATTGTTGGGTCACTTCATCATAGATGTTCCTAAATTCCCGCCATAAAAGAATGGCATTGTAATCATGTTCATCAACATGTTCCCTCCACTCCTGCTTTCGCAAGTATTCCGGCAACATATCCTCCAAGGACTGATGCAGAAGCCGTTGATAGGCTTCCCATGCCTTTTCATAGGTATCAAAGAGCCGATGAATATGCGGACGTACCGACATATTGCGCACCAGCCATTTTTTCTTTCCCCGGTGCATTCTACAGGTAAGAGAGATATGTGAACCATAATGTTTTTTCCGGGATCTCCTCACGGTTGAAAGTATCCCATAGCTCATTTTCATTGACAAATCGAAAGTGTGTACAAACTGTGTACAGAAATTTAACTAATTGATAATTAAAATACTGATTCAGACTTAGGATCTGGTGCCGAAAGGCGTACAGGTTCGAGTCCTGCCAGGCGCACCATTTCATAATAGAGGCATATCATTAATAGTGGTTACCTATATTTTTTGAGTAAAGGAGCGATAAGAGCCGTCCCCAGTCCAATCAGGGCAATCAGGGAGAAAGACCACCGGAGGGAGGAAGCATGGGCGATATGCCCGATGACCGGAGGGCCCATCAGGAACCCCAGAAAGCCAATGGTGGAGACGGAAGCCAGCGCCATGCTGGGAATCATTTTCCGGGATTTCTCGGCCATGCTGTAGCAGAGCGGGACAATGGAAGAGGTGCCAAAGCCCACCAGCAGGAACCCCAGCGTGGCGGACCACAGCATCGGGAACAGGACGGAGACCAGCAACCCCGAGGCAATGAGGATGCCGCTGGCGCGCAGAACCCGTACAGGACCGAAGCGCATCACCAGGCGGTCTGCCGTAAAACGCCCCAGGGCCATGGTGCTCATGAATGCCACATACCCCATCTGCACCAGCCCCGGGCCGGGTTTTATCACGCTTTCAAAATACACGCCGCTCCAGTCAAACATGGTTCCCTCGCTCACCATGCTTCCGAAAGCGATCAGTCCGATGACCAGTACATAGGCATCCATGCTCCGGAACATGCCGCCGCCCTGAGTGGAGGAACGCCGGGCATCTCTCGGCAGAAGATAGGGTGAAAAAGCAGCCAGAATAATCATGCATATCAGGAAAATGGCGATGAAGTGCGTCTCCGCAGAGATATGCCAGTCCACCATGGCTGCTCCCAGCAAAGCTCCGAAAAAACCCGCCAGGCTCCATAAACCGTGAAAACGGGCCATGATGCTGCACCGGTACAGCCGTTCCACTCCCACTCCCTGCGTATTGACGGATATATTCGTCAGATTTGCGGCTACCCCAAAGAAAAATAACCCGGCCGCCAGTTCCCAGAAAGACCCCGCCATACCCAGGCATACAAGCACGGCAGGATAAAAGACGGATGCCGCCATCAGTATTTTCCGGCTGCCGCAACGGCCAACCAGGTAACCGGATAGCGCCATGGCGGACATCTGCCCCACCGGGACGGCAAAGAGAACGGACCCCAAGTCGGCATCGTTCAACCCCAATGCACTTTTGATGTCCGGGATGCGGGATGCCCAACTGGCGAACACCAAACCCTGAAGAAAATAAAAGGTACTGACCGACAGACGATAAACACCTTGCGTCGTTTTAGGAAGAGGCATATTCATGATGAATTTCCTGATCGCGCAAACGCTATCCCTATTCCACTCTTCTGGCAAGAGAAATCATCTTTTGTACAATATGATTTTACACGCAAACAGGCATCCGGAAAAAGGACAGGATTTACGGATATTTCTCCCCCGCCATTTTCCAAGGCAATTTTTCTTTCACATAAAAAACGCCGTATTCCTCATGGAACACGGCGTTGGTAAAAGGGAACAAAAACGGTCAACGGGGATCGTGGTGCCAGTTCAGGGCACCCTTGCCCAGCGCATACAGGTAGGCCACCAGCAAAATGCCAATGAAAATGCACATGGCCGTGAACGATTCCGGATTCATCATAATATAGTCCCGGAAATTGACGGCCCAGGGGTAGAGGAATACCACTTCCAAGTCAAAAATGACAAAGAGCATGGCCACCATATAGAATTTTACAGAGAACATGGGGGCACCTTCCCCCATGGGAATCATCCCGCATTCGTAGGGAATGTCCGCCGGTTTACGCACGGAAGAACGCTTGCCCATCAAGATACTGAGCAACAAGATCATGCCGGCCAGCCCCAGGGCGGCCGCCACCTGCACGAGCACTGAAAAAAATTCCTGATTCATGACGTCTGGCACGGGTGTACCACAGACATTGCGGAAAAGCAAAACTAAAAAGGACAACAGCTTTCATGCTGACGGGAGGGACGGTAAAATTCCGTCTCCCGCCCTGTCAAATAGTACAAAGGCAACAGTCCCTTCCATGGGGACGCCCGGCATTTCATATCCTTGGGACTTCCTTTCTGCGGGGCTCTGTCTTCCAGGGCATCTTACGGCAAACGTCTGTTTATCACAAAACTCCGCTATCCGGTTTTAACACGCAGAATCCAGGCAGGATGCAGCCTTCCACTTCAGCATTCGGCAATGAACCGGCAACAACAGCAGCCGGCAATGGCCCAGCCATCAGAAAGCTCTCCCCTCACGGAAAGCGTACAGGAATCCCCTTCATTGCCGGGAATAACGGACTCACGCCCCCATCAAATGGGAAATCCACCTTCCGGCCGCTTCCATCAGAATAATACACCCCGCCAATATTCCGAAAAAAATTCCCGCCAATTTAAGCAGCAGAAAGCCCATTCCCAGAAAAACACCGCCAATGCAAGCGAACACGGCCATCGCCAGCATATTAAAAAAATCTGACAATAACATCAACATAACCCTGATTTTATTCCATTACCCGGCAATTAGAGACGGGGTTTCCTGCAATTCCCGGCCCTTCCCTGCGGAGAATGGGCGTCCAACATCTTTCCAAGCACCTGCATCACTCCGTTTTCCTCATTGGACGGCGCCTCAAATGCGGCCATGGAACGGATTTCCGGCACGGCATTCGCCATGGCATAACTGAAACGCGCCTGCCGTATCATTGAAGCGTCATTCATCTGATCTCCGAAAACCATCGTTTCCTCCGAAGAAATTCCCAGTTTCCTCTGAATCAATTCCAGAGCGGCCCCCTTATTGGCCCCTTTCCGGCTGATATCCATCCATTTCTCTCCGGAGACAGCCACCTGGAAGCCATGTTCCAAATGCTTCAGCCGGGGATAACTGTTTTCCCCGGCTCCCAGGAAGTCATATACTGCTATTTTCAAAAGTTTGTCTCCCCGCACGTCCAGCAGGTCCCCCACTTCTTGACAGCGTGTGTAATATTTGCGGGCCTCCCGGACGAATTCCGGCTGTTTGTCCTCAATATATGCGGAATCCCGCCCTGCGAGGACGATGCAGGTTCCTTCAATGCACCTGATCCCGGCAATCAAACCGGCTACCGTTTCATGATCCATGTCCAGAAGCAGCCATTCTTTTCTACCCGCCGCCGCATAAGCGCCATTCTCGGCAATAAACAGCATCCGGTCCGCCACGGGGGCAAAGGTCCGGAGCAATCCGTCATACTGGCGGCCGCTTGCTGCCGCAAAACGAATGCCGCGAAGCTCAAGTTCCCTAAACAAGGGAAAAAACGCAGGGTCCAATTCACCTTTTCCATTAAGCAGCGTCCCATCCATATCGGACGCAATAAGTTTGACGGAATCCATAACGCTGCCAGAATCATCGTTTATCCTTACTTCCAGGGCAAGAGCGGCTTCAGACAGCATGGAGCGGACAGCGAAAGGAAAGACCAGGAGGCCAGCAGCAAGGATACAGTTCTCTCCATCATTTTACGGGAGAATCTCCATTTCTTCCATAAGTTTCAGCTTCCTTCATTCTACCGTGAGTGCAGCAGCGGCAAATGCAAATAATTTGAAACCATCCGCACATCCGCAATATTTAGCGTATCACACCGAATTGCAAATTCGGATACAATTCAAATAATTGGAGTTAAATGATCCACGCCATAAACTCCATAATTTTTGTGAAGTCCGGCCCATGACACCATATTTTCCGTTTCCTTCGTAATTCTCTTTATCTACGAGCTTTTTTCCCAGATGAAGAGGAAAAAATTCTCCTCCGAATTTGCAATCCGCCACCCGAATTCCCACATGGTTTGCCCCGGGCATTCTTTGCTCATACTATTTTTTCATTGCCCGGAGTTATGGATTCCTGCATCATGGCCTTTCGCAGTACCCCTGCTTATGATACACATGACTTTAAGAAAGAAAACTCTCTGGTTTCTTGGAGCTTTGAGCTTTTTTGCCTCTCTTGCCGCGACTTTCGCCGTTTTCTGGCTGAACAGGAATGATTCTTCTCCCACGGAATGGAATTTCAACCCTATCTGGACAAAAGCGGAAAAAGAACAAATTCTTACCGTAGCGAATTTCACAGCCCATCGAAGCCCGGAACGTTTCATTTACCGCGGGCTTTCCCTCAATTCACGCCATATTGACTGGCACATGTTTTCCGAAGTTTCCATGCGCCAATATATGAAGGACGAAATCAGGGAACGGCTTCAGATGATACGGGACACGGCGGAAAGCGCAGACGGACGCTGCATCACTCCATCCCATGAAACCCTGCTGCATCTTGCCGCCGGGCTCGGAGAAGTGCAGTTGCTGAACCGCCTTTTACAGCGCCATGCGGACCCGAACGTCCAGATCATCCTACCGCAACAGGCCTTTCCCTCCATTCCGGACTCCGAACAGGGAAATACCCCCCTGACTTACGCCTGCCAGCCAGGCATGGACGACTCCACGCCCCTGCCGGTGCATAACAGGATCTCCTGCCTTAATCTCCTGATTCAATACGGTGCGGATGTGAATAAACCGGGGCCGCTGGGCTGGCCGCCCCTCGTCATCACCTGTGTGGCCGGTATTGGAGGAGCACCCTATGAGGAAGCAGCCCTGTTTCTTCTGAAATGCGGTGCGGATATTTCCCTCCAGCCTGAATTGAAAGGTAAAAAAACAAGTCTGCTCACATGGGCCACGGCCGCCGGATACCCCCTGCTGGTCCGCAAGCTTTGCGAAGCCGGGTACGATCCCAATTTCCGCGGGGAAATGGCCCCGCCCCTTCTTTCCCTGAACCTGAACACTCCGAACACCGCACTGCAAATCGCACATATTCTGCTGGAATACGGTGCGGACGTGAATGCGGCCATGCCCGCGTCCACAACCCTGCCGGAAACCACGGGGGACACGGCCCTGCTGAACCTGTGCCGCCAGCTGGCTTTCATTGATGTGTCCCAGCTCCCTCAAATCAGGGAGCTGGTCAGTCTCTTCATCAGCGAGGGAGCGGACGTCAACCATCAAAACGCCGCCGGAGAGACTCCCCTCATGGCGTGCTGCCGAGGAATGTTGCTGGGAGACGATTCCCTGGACCGGCTGAAACTGGGTATTGCGCGTCTTCTGCTGGACCACCGCGCAGACCCCTCCCTGAGAGACAAATACGGACGCACAGCCCTCCAGCGGATAGGCAACCGGTCAAACGAACATCTCCAAATGGTGCTGAAATACCTGCCGGAATTGAGCGCTCCGCCGCTTCCGAAGAAGGAAAACCGTTGAATACCGCCGTTTATTTCACACGGGCATTCACCGTATCCAGCAGAATGCCGGCATCCGGTTGGGAACCGGTGCTGATGAAATGAATATAACTGGCTCCATTGGGGGACTTATTAGCCATTTTCAACGTTCCGGCCTTCTTTCCGTCCAAAGACACCACAGCCTGCCCCCCCTGCCACAGAAGGGAAATTTCATGCCACGCGCCGGGCGTGAAAGGCACTTTTTTCATCCCCAGCAGCAGATGGGGCGCAGGTCTCAGCCTGATCGGGAAGGTAAACAGGGCATAATCCTTCGTAGTGGAATCACAGGCATTGAAAAGCCGATCCGTCAGAGAGACCTGAAGGCCGGAATCATCCGCCTGATCCCCGTCCGCTGCACGGAAGCGGAATTTGACCAGCCCTGTGGTCCCGTTCGGAAAGTTCCAGGCAGCTCCAGCGTTCCGGTAATCCACATTGGATTTTTCATTGACCAGTTCGGGATCATTCAGACGCTTGATTTGCAGCACCTTTTTCGTACTTCCGGACGGATCCGGAACCAGCTCTGCGGAAGGCTTGCGGTTATAACTGCAATGGCCCTTTTTCTGGGGAATATAAGTATGAATGGTCCACTGGGAATCCGAATCTTTCCCCGTCTGCGTAGCACGCGTCTTGGCCCCTACCCAGCGGCGGTCCACAATAACCAGGCGGCGGTGGTTTTTATGCTGCCCCAGGGAAATAAGGATACGGTTTTTGTCCAGCTGCACCATTTCGCTCTGGTGTTTGCCGCGGTCTTCCGGACCATCCAGCGTAGCATAGCCGGGATGGTTGCGGTGTTCGTCCAGGATAATCTCCCGGAATCCGTACCAGGTTTTACCCTCGTCCCCGGACATGGCAATGTGGTGGGAATCACGGTTCGTGAACACGTCTTCCCACGTTCCGTTGCCGGCTGTGGCGTTTTCAGGCAGAGCCATCGTATTCGTCCACAGGGAAACGATGGTTCCGTCATCCAGGCGGCCCAACGTATTCATGGTCAGGGTGCCGAAAAAGCGGGAAGGTTCCGGTTTGCTCCATGTTTCACCGTAATCCCTGGAGAAAGCCTGCCACGCCTGGTCCAGGGAAGTACGGACAAGCGCCCACAACGAACCGTCCTTCATCTCCAAAACCGTGGCTTCCACGGCATTGTTGAACCATCTGACACCCTGGTGGGGGGGCCTGGCTTCATGTTTGGGGGAAGTAACACCGTTCCTGGATACATGCCAGGTCAGTCCCCCGTCATCGGAAATATGAAACTTGGTACCGCTGCCCATGTTGTGGAACGGAACAATCACCCTGCGGCCCTTGTTCACAAAAACAGGGGTGCGCATGATGCCGCCCAGTTTTTTCAGATTTTTCCTCTTTTCCGGATCTTTCCAGTCTTCTTCCAGCTTGCCGTCATTCGTGACGGCAAACCACTTGCCGTCCAGCCCCCCCCTTGGAAAGAAATACAAAGCCTCCGATAGGCTGCACACGAATGAATTCCCTGGTCAGGGGGTTGCGCACAATAGCCGGAGATTCCTTGGGAATGCCGCCGTAGTTGGGAGGGTAGCCAGCCGGAGCGGCCTTCATTTCCCATGTTTTTCCGTTATCCCTGCTGACCAGGTAATCCGGTCCCTTGCGGGTACCGGAATAATGGCGTATTTCACGGGAGTCCACACGGATGAGGCCGCGCCCCGCATCAGCCGGCGGAGTGGCGACAACTTCAGGCTCCGGAACGGGTGCTGCCTTCTGTTGGGCATAACAGCAACAAAAGGAACCGGTCAACAATGCAAACAACAGGTTTTTCATAAACTAAATATCAAATGCCGTATATTTTCCTCAGCCGGGGCTTTCCCTTCAAGCAAAATCCTGCCTTCCATCAGAAGACGATCATCAGGAATGCTTTCCCGCCTGCTTCCCTCCCCGGTATTTTGCATCAAGCTTTTTCAAAAGTACGGCCAGTTCCTTTTCCAAAACCTCATATCCCCTGGCATTGGGATGCACCACATCCTTCATAAATTCATTCTGAGGAGAAGCACCGTCTGCGGAAAGAAGAGCCTTTCCCGGATCGGCAAAGAAAATGTTCTTTCCGTTATGCAGCTCCGCCAGCAGCCTGTTCGTCTGCTTCACCGGTTCCGCCAGGTTTTTCTCCTTCCTTGGAAGAACGCCCAGCAACAGAATTTTGGAAGAGGGGCATTTCCGGCGCACCAGGCGGACAAACGCCCTGATATTGTCCGCACATGCCTGCGGCGTATCCTTGCGGTGCCCCAGATTATTGGTTCCCAGCAGCACGATGATGACCCGCGGAGAAATGCCGTCCAGCTCCCCGTTTTGCACACGGTAATAGGCATTATCCACATAATCAAATCCAAAGCCCATATTCGTCGCAGTATGCGGACGGAATAATTTCTCCCAGGAACCCGCTCCCGTGTTTTTTCCGTCCCCGGAAGGCTCCCCTCCCCAGTGGTGGGTAATGCTGTCCCCTATCATCACATATTCAGGCTTGACGGTCCGGTTTCTTTTTTTAACGGCTTCATGCCGGGCATTCCAATCATACGGATCCCGCTGATGGGGCTCCGGCTTCAGGGTTGCGGGCAACGCGGAGGGAGGGATGGAAGGTGCGGAAAACGCCACACTGGCCCCCCCCAGCAATATGGCGAGCATGTAGGAGAAGAAATTCATGATAAAAAAGTGAAACCGGTTTCCAGTTTAAGCAAATCCTGCCGTGCATCAAGATCGCAGGCGCCACTTTTGCCGGCAGAGTAAAAAAGACCACTGCCCGTCCGGCAAATCCCGCCGCAACAGCGGCCAGGCGAACACCGCATCCGGCCTTTCCTGTTCCGAGAGCCCTGTTGCCCCAGGAAAGCTCGACTCCCCAACGGAGGGTAATGCTTTCACCAAAAACGACATACCCCCGTTTGACGGTCCGGGTCCGTTCCATCACTGCCTCATGGCGTTTTTCCAGTCATGCACGGCCCGCTGGTTCTCCTGGGGTTTCAGCATAGGAAGCAGTTCTCCAGCACAGGCACCGGAGAAAAAGACGACACAAAAAACTCCCGCCAGCAATAAACAAAAGCATACATGAGGTTTCCGGTAATCGCTAAGATACTGCAATAGAAATTCGGCAAGTAAAAGGAAAAGAGATCCAATTATTTGTAATCCGTTACGTTGTCGACATTTTTGATATTCGGCGAAAGGGTATTGCCTGAGAACAACGCCTTGAACTCTTCCGGGGAACATATCATCTTCGGGTTAAAATCTCTGGACTGCACATAACTCACCAAAGACGAATACAATTGCCTCCCCTCTGGAGTCTTACGAAGGGCTTCAGGATCAGCCATGCAAACAAGCAATTTACCTTTTCCGATCCCCATCTCAAATATGAGGCCCAATTTGTGATTCCTCTCCATATTATCCACTACTTGAACAATAGGATTTAAGTCGGAAGGCGCCAAATCCAAAATTAGAGGACGTGATGACTTGATCACGCTCCACCACTGCCAGTTCGTCTGCGCATCCGTGGGGAAATTTTTGAAAAGCGGATGCTCTGGATCCATCAGTAGAGAAAGGGTTCCAGGAGAAACGGGTCTGCGAAGCGACTCTGAAATACCTTTAAACATCGCAAAATTCCAATAATCAGGTGTCACCAAACCACCAACTGACCGCAGCGCGATGTCCTGATGATTGGGAAACCAGAGCATGGAAGCCCCCTCATTCAACTGCCTGAGCGTTTTACCTGTCAGCTTGCGGGGAGCTAAGAAGGCAACCGGGAGTTCTTGCGGTTCTTGATCCGGATAAATCCAAAAATCATATGTGTTCACGCTATCCTTACCTTTCATCCAAAGAACCAGTTTCAAACGATCCGGCACCTTGATCCCGGACAGAGGAATGCTGATTTTTGACGTCTCACTTAATTCTCCCTGTCTGCCATGGAGCATCTTGCTACCTTTGTGCAACACTTTGCCGGAGGAATCCTCAAGCCTCCATTGCAATGGGGCACAAAGATCAGAGGAACCATAATTCGCTACCTGAAGGTCAAAAGAAAGATTTTCTGTATTGGTCCACGTATATTTATCAAAGAGCGCAAGAGGAACCACCGCCTGACAAAAAGAGGAAAAATCCTTGGCCTCCATAATGCCCTTACTATCCATGAATGCGTCCAACAGTCCAACAAGAGCTGTCCCCTGGCCTGGAAAATCCTGAATATCCAGCATTTGAAATCCTCCAAATCCCGGTGTTCTCAATGCCATCTCGATATCGGCCTTATAACATCGCGCGGCCCAGACACCAGAAGCTTGGTGAAAAGCATCAGCTTGTTTTCCCATTCCTCGTTCCTGAAGGCGCTTTTTAAAGATTTCAAGATTCCACGGTTTAAGAACGCCCGTGTATTTGGATATTTCCCTGAAATCCGGGTAAATTTGAAACTGTCCCGTTTCATGGCCGATCACGGGAAGCGGACAATCCCTGATCGCTTTTTCGTAGCTGGTCCTCGTTGACGGAAGACAGGCGTTGAGTATTCCTCCATCCCGGGCATCTGCAAAAGCGAACGAGGAACGGACGTGATTGTCATATCCAGAATGACGATCAGCCCCAACACGACATGTCGTCAAGAAATCCTCGCCTTTCTTCCACCCTTCCCTGCCCAGATAGTTGTTGGAACCAAACGAGTACAGGACGTCGGGCCGCACTTTGCGGTATGAATCCACAATAGTTCTCATGGCCGGATCTGTCCCGGGAAGTTCATTGCCCAAGGCGAACATGACAAATGAAGGATGGGAGGCATACGCCTCCAGAATAGCCCTACCCTCACGGAAAAAGAAATCCATCACGTTCTTTTGAGATTCATGAATGGCACCCCAGAATGGTATTTCAGGCTGAAGATACATTCCAAGTTCATCCGCAGCTTCAAATGCAGCTTCCGGGGGAGTCCATGAATGGAATCTTACATAATTGAATCCATAGGCCGCCGCTATACCAAGATGGCGGAGCCATGCCTTTTTATCCATGGGAGGGTATCCAGTCAGGGGAAAAACGCAGGCATCATGCCGACCTCTTAAAAAAATCTTCTTCCCATTGATTGTAAAATTAGTTCCCTGAACAGCAAAACAGCGCATTCCGAAGACTTTACTGGTTGTGTCGACTTTTCCTGCCAATTCCAGTTTGATGTGCATTTTGTATAAATTCGGAGAGAATTCGCTCCAGAGCTCCGGCTCTTCTCCCATGGGGTAATTCAATTTCACATGTTGGTCTCCGAGTTTAAGAGGAACCTCAATGACTTTTCTCTCCACTTTTCCCTTATTTCCGTTATTCTGCAAAGCCGCCTCCAATGTAATACGAGCCGTTTCCGGCTTATAACTGTTGCGAATAGTCAGGCAAACGGTAACGGATTTTTTTTCTGGTTCAGGAACCAGCTTAACCGATTCAACGAAGGGATCAGAAACGGCCTCAAGGAATATTTTTCCCAACATTCCATTCCAATTCGTCTGGGTATGCTCGGTAAAAGCGTGTGAATTGAAAACGCCTGCCGGATAATGCCTGCGGCTGTTGTCCACAGAGATTGTCAATGTATGTTTCCCCGGAAAAAGAAATTCCGTCAGATCATAACGATGGGGTGTTTGAACATTATCACAGGAACCGATTTTTTTACCATCTACGAAAACGGTTGTCTTTTTCGTCCGTTCCACATGCAAAAATAACCGTTTACCTTTGAACGTTTCCGGAACATTCACTTCCTTTCTGTACAAGGCCTCTCCTTCGTAAGTAACGGCGCGGGAAAGATGTTTTGTCTCCTGACGGTTATTATTGACATTCCCCTTGCCCCATTCATCCATGGTTCCAGGTAGTACAACAGCAACTTTTTCCTGTTTGAATGGAAGGGAAAGTTCCCATAACCCATCCAGGGGTAGCAATTCTCGTCCCATCGCTGGGAAAATAGTCCCCCAAAGCAGGAAATATACAGACATCATCCGAATAAGCCATAAAACATCGGAACAATAATTGGAAAAGAAGTATCTTGATTTTGTTTTCATTATAAGAATTTGCATTTGAGAAACCGTACGGCTCAGTCATTCGACCACTTGCACATTGGAAATACGCCCTTGTCACCATTGATTTGAGAGCTCCCTAAAACATTTGGTTAGTAATACGAAGAACTCCTTCCATTTTATCAAACAACCTGAATACCGTGACAACGAAAGGCAAAAAAGCATGGATTCTTACCGCCGACATGGGAAACAACCACACCTCTTTGAATACGTTTTGCCGAAAACTGTCAGAAGAGCTTCTGACAGATATTTTCACAAAGGTATTCATTGATAGCTCTACCGGAAAAACAATTGATTGGTACTTCATCGGCAACTCATTTCTTTGCTTTTTTCTTTTATATCTTTTCCTATTTTTCTCGTTTTCAGATGAGCTCCCATGAAAAAAGATGCCCCCCTACAAGACTCTTCAGAAGGCCCCATTCTGTTTTTCCATAAAAAATATACATATCTCCGAAATGAACCAGAAAAGGTAAAGAACAGTTCCCTCTCCCAGAAGAATTAGCCTTGTTGTCTCCCGGAATTCACGATATAATTACGTGGCGCGGAGTTTTGCCGTTTCCGGCCTTTCAACGGCTGCGGAACGTTTTTCTCCGGTCTTCTTCACTACATCCTATTTATGATCAGCATAGTAAAAGACTTGAAGGAGTCCACCGCCCTTCCGAAGGAATGGCAGGGATTCAAGCCGGGAGCATGGACGGAGTCCATTGACGTACGGGATTTCATCCAGCATAACTACACGCCCTATTCCGGCAATGAAGAATTTCTTTCCGGCCCCTCCCAGCGCACGCTCCGTTTATGGGATGAACTGAAAGTCCTGCTGAAAAGGGAAATAGACAACGGCGGCGTTCTGGATGCTGATGAAGAAGTGGTATCCTCCATCACCTCCCACAAGCCCGGCTACATTGACAAGGAACTGGAAGTGGTCGTAGGCCTCCAGACAGACGCCCCCCTGAAACGGGCCCTGATGCCCTTTGGCGGCCTGCGCATGGCCCAGCAGGCCCTGGAATCCTACGGGTTCAAGATGTGCGAGAAAACCGCGGATATTTTCAAAAAGATACGCAAGACGCACAATGAAGGCGTTTTCGACGCCTACACTTCCGATATCCGGGCGGCCCGTTCCGCCGGCATTATTACCGGCCTTCCGGACGCCTATGGCCGCGGCCGCATCATCGGGGACTACCGCCGGGTGGCCCTGTACGGCACGGACAGACTGATTGCCGAACGCCGCAAGGACCTCAAAAACCGTGAACATTCCCCCCTTACGGATGAGCTGATCCGCCTGCGCGAAGAAATGAGCGAACAAATACGCGCCCTGGAAGAACTCGCCCAGCTGGGCGCCTCCTACGGCTGCGACCTCACTCGCCCCGCCGCAAACGCCCGCGAAGCCGTGCAATGGACGTACCTGGGCTACCTAGCCGCCGTGAAGGAACAGAACGGAGCGGCCATGTCCCTGGGCCGCGTTTCCACTTTCTTCGACATTTATTTCACCCGCGACCTGGAACAGGGGCTCATCACGGAAGAGGAAGTTCAGGAAATCATCGACCAGTTCGTGATGAAGCTGCGCATCGTCCGTTTCATCCGCACGCCTGATTACAATAACCTGTTCTCCGGAGACCCCACCTGGGTGACGGAATCCATCGGCGGCATGGGAGAGGACGGGCGCACCCTCGTCACCCGCAGTTCCTTCCGCATGCTGCAGACCCTGTACAACCTGGGGCCGGCTCCGGAACCGAACCTGACCGTTCTGTGGTCCCGGAACCTGCCGGAAGCCTTCAAAAGCTTCTGCGCCAAGGTTTCCATTGAAACGTCCTCCGTCCAATACGAGAACGACGACCTGATGCGCCCGCACTGGGGCGACGACTACGGCATCGCATGCTGCGTGTCCGCCATGCGCATCGGCAAGCAGATGCAGTTCTTCGGAGCGCGCGCCAACCTCGCCAAGTGCCTTCTCTACGCCCTGAACGGCGGCGTGGATGAACTCAAGGGCAAACAGGTGGCCCCGCCCTCCCCCCGCTACACGGAAGAAATTCTCAACTATGATGAAGTGATGGCCCTGTACGACAAGATGCAGGACTGGCTCGCCAAAACTTACATTGACGCGCTGAACATCATCCACTACATGCACGACAAATACTGCTATGAACGCATTGAAATGGCGCTGCATGATCCGGAAATCCTGCGCACGATGGCCACGGGAATCGCCGGGCTTTCCGTGGCGGCGGACTCCCTGTCCGCCATCAAGTACGCCACCGTAAAAGCCATCCGCAATGAAGAGGGGCTGATTGTGGACTTCAAGACGGAAGGGGAATTCCCCTGTTACGGGAACAATGACCCGCGCGTGGACGACATAGCATGCAGCCTGGTCAGCAATTTCATGGAAAAACTGCGCAAGCTCCACACTTACCGCAATTCCCTGCCCACCCAGTCCATCCTGACGATCACCTCCAACGTGGTGTACGGCAAAAAGACGGGCAACACGCCGGACGGCCGCCGAGCCGGGGAACCGTTCGCCCCCGGCGCCAACCCCATGCACGGAAGGGACAGGAACGGAGCCGTGGCGTCCATGCTCTCCGTAGCCAAGCTGTCCTATGACGACTCCCTGGACGGCATCTCCTACACCTTCTCCATCGTTCCGCAGGCCCTGGGCAAGGAGGAAAGGGAACGCCGCGTCAAGCTCGTCTCCCTGCTGGACGCCTACTTTGCCGCTACAGGTCACCACATTAATGTGAACGTACTGGAACGGGAAACGCTTCTCGACGCCATGGATCACCCGGAAAAATACCCGCAGCTTACCATCCGCGTTTCCGGCTATGCCGTGAATTTCATCAAGCTGACCCGGGAACAGCAGCAGGAGGTCATCAACCGCACCTTCCACACCCGCTAACCCGGACGACACACGGATGCCGCAGGTTTTTCCACAAAACCATGATCCGGACGGAGAAAGCTCCGTCACCGGTTTGGTTCATTCCGTGGAATCCTGCGGCACCGTGGACGGTCCCGGCATCCGCTTTGTCCTTTTCCTGTCCGGCTGCAGCCTGCGCTGCCGCTACTGCCACAATCCGGATACCTCCTACGTTCGGCGGGGCCGGCTCAGAAGCGCGGGTGATGTCCTCAGGGAAATAGCCCGTTACCGGGATTTTTTGCAGGCGGCGGGCGGCGGCGTCACCCTCTCCGGCGGGGACCCCCTCTTCCAACCTGATTTTACCGGCGCCGTGCTGAAAGGCTGCCGGGAACTGGGACTGCATACCTGCCTGGACACCTCCGGCCATCTGGGCGTGAATGCGGGCGAAGAAATGCTGGCGGATACGGACCTGGTCCTGCTGGATATCAAGGCATGGAATCCGGAACGGTACCGCTCCCTGACAGGCGGGGAACTGCGCCCTACGCTGGAGTTTGCGGAACGCCTGGCCTCCCTCCGCAAGCCCGTGTGGCTGAGGTATGTGCTGGTACCCGGCGTTACGGATAATCTGGAAGAAATTGAGGGACTCTCCCGCCATGCGGCGCTCCTGGGCAACGTGGAACGCGTGGACGTGCTCCCTTTCCACCAGATGGGGAGATTCAAATGGGATGAATTGAAGCTGGATTATACCTTGAAGGGCACCCCGGAAGCGTCCGCAAAACTGGCGGAACAGGTCCGCGGCATTTTCCGGCGGGAAGGCTTTCCGGATTGCGTGCATTAACCGGATTTTCGCGCCTTGGCGCCATCAACCGCAGCAAACCGAATACAGATATCTCCCCTCCTCATCTTCCGGATGAAAGGCCCTTCTCCCCTTTCCCAAATTATTCCTTTCCGGAAATTTCCCGCAAAGCATCCAGCACTTCCCGCACGGCAATGTGGCGGTTGCAGGGGACATCCCGGTCACAATCCTTCCGGAAGCAGGGGGAACAGCACTGGTGGCTGTAAAGGGAACGGTTGAATGTACCCATAGGGCGGTACACATCCGGAAGCCGGGTGGAAAACAGAGTCACCACCGGAAGCCCGCGGAAGGAACAGAGGGACGGGAAATCGCCATCCACGGCTACCGCCACCGAAGCGCCGTCCATGACGGAAAACAGAGCCTCCGGCGCACCCACAGCCAGTTCCACATTCAAATGTTCCGCCAGCGCGGCGGCGCGCTCCCGGTCTTCTTCCAGAGCCACCAGAACCGTCCGTCCCGGCAAAAGGGAAACCAGTTCCGTCCACTGCTCCCGGCTCCATTCACTGGCGCTTCCCAGACGGGAAAACGGAGCAATTAAAATGGGGGCGCCTTCCGCCGGGGCCGCTTTTTTCACAGGGAACAAAGACGGTTTACCGACGTCCAGCCCATGCAGCCCCCCCAATTGCAGATAAAGCTGCACCCGGTGCGCCGGGGGGGCGGCGCGCAGGACGGGGGCCTTTACCCGGAATTTGTATTTCCGGACGCCGGGATGCGTGTCCAGCCCGGAGAACATCATGGGGCCATACGGTTCCAGCGCTTTCAGGGTTTCCATATCTCCATCCAGCATGACGCCCATATCCAGCGGGCCGTCATTGTAAAATTCATCTGCCACCAAAGCTTCCCGAAGCTGCTTCAGGGAATCGTGCGGCAGCACATGGGTAACCTCCGGCACCGTCTTCCATATTCCCATCTGGGCAGACGGGCAGATAACGTTCACCTGCATGTCGCACCGGACGGTTTTCAGGGCACGAATCAGGGGAACGGTCGCCAGGGCTTCATCCAACGCCCCGGGAACGGCTACAAGAATGCGGTACGGCTTCAGCTCCATATTTTCCAGAAGCGCAGCCGTTTTTTTATCCTGCGGAGCAAAACGGTCAACGGATTTCCAGCGGTGGTGCATCCAGAACACATCCAGCACGGATTCCCGGATCAATGTTTCCAGCCCCCTGTTCACTTCAATAGTATCCCCCGCCAGAGAGCCGTCCGACCCGGAAAAATCCACCACATTCCCCATATCCGCTATCCAGTGGCCGGGAGCATCCGTACGCACCGCTATGGCCACCATGTCCGCGCCAGCCCTTTTTCGCAGCAGAGCGGGCAGCGGAGTCGTGCCGGTCACCTTGCCGAAAAAGGGGACATACACCCCCTCCCATACGAACTGGTCGCTCAGCACGCCCAGGGCCCCCCCTTCCTTGAGCATTTTCATGGGAGCCTTGATGCCGCCCTCCTTGGAGAACATCTGAGTTCCACGTTCCGTGCGCCGCTGGTACACGTATTCCTCCATCAGCGGATTGTCAAACTGGCGGTACATGGACCCGTAACGCTCCACCTCCGGGTAAAATGCGCGTATTCTCGCCAGCGCCTCCCAGTTGCCGGAGTGGGCTATGGCGCAAACCTGCCCGCGCCCTTCCAGCACAGGCGCGGCAAACTGTTCGTGCCCTCCGACCGTCACGCAATGCTTCAACTGCTCATCCGTCAGGGTGGCCGTCTTCGCGGAACACAGGAAATTGGCAATGGTCCTTTTGAAATTTTCCCGGCTTAATTTCTGCAGTTCCTTTCCGCGCAGGGCCGGATTCAAAACGATGCGCAGATTCCTTTCCACAATGTTCCGGCGCTGGGGAAGCAGATACCACGCCACGGCCCCTGCCGCGCGCCCCAGCCGGTACAGCGTTTTCATGCCCACGAGCTTCAACAGCCCTTCCATGAGCAGAAACCCTTTCATTCCCAAATGATGGGCAAACGTATTCCGGGAAGCCGGGGAGGAATCAGGAGAGGAAGAATCAGTCATAAGGAAAACCGGAAAAGATGTTATACGAATCCCCTCCGGTCCACAAACCCTTTATTCCCCCGGCTGAGGTCCCTTCCCGCATTTTATTTTCTCGGATAAATGACGTCTTCCCTAAATTTTTCCGCCGGCGCGGAATCCAAAGCCATCCCATGCTTTACTGCATCTTCCTCATAAAAGCATCTCTGCGGAGACGGCATCTTACTTTTGGCAAAGAAATGACTTTACAATTCTTAACTAAACGGTATATTCCGTCTCCCGAACCGAACACCAAACCGGAGTTATACACCATGAAAGTTCTTTCTTCCTTAGCCTCTATGAAGCGCCGCCACGCAGACTGCCAAATCGTGAAGCGCAAGGGCACGCTGTATGTGATCTGCAAGAGCAATCCCAAGTTCAAGGCCCGCCAGGGCGCTACGGCAGGCACGCGCCTTTCCAAAAAGGGCGTCAAGTAATCCCTGGCCCAGCACAGATTTCAAGAAGACCGCCGCCCGCCGGGTGCCGGTCTTTTTTTGCTGACCAAGCCCTTTTCCGTACATCCATGCAGCTTCCTGCCGTCCAAACCAAATTCCTGAATCTTCCCAACTCCTTCTCCCTGAGGAATGGAGCTACGCTTGACAAGGTATGCGTCGCCTATGAACAGTACGGAACCCTGACGCCGGAAAAAGACAACGCCATCCTGCTGTTCCATGCCCTTTCCGGCAGCCAGCACGCCTATGGCTACAATCCGGAAGTCCCGGGCACCGGCTCCCTCTGGAAACCGGAAAACCACGAAGGCTGGTGGAACAGCATCATCGGCCCCGGCAAGCCGCTGGACACGGACCGCTTCTGTATCATCTGCGCCAATTACCTGGGAGGGTGCTACGGCACCACAGGCCCCGCTACCCCCTGCCCTGCGGACGGCCAGCCCTACGGCTCCCGCTTCCCTCACGTGGAGATCGCAGACCAGGCACGCCTCCAGGCCCTTCTGCTGGACAGCCTGGGCATAGAACGCGTTCATCTTATGGGCCCCTCTGTGGGCGGCCTGATCGCCCTCAGTTTCGCGTGCCAATTCCCGGAACGCGTCCGGAGCTTCATCTCCATCGGCTCCGGTTACCGGGCTTCCATTGAACACCGCCTGTCCCTGTTTGAACAAATCCTGGCCATTGAGCTTGACCCGGATTTCCAGGGCGGGGATTATTACCGGGGGCCGGCGCCCAAAAAAGGGCTGGCATTCGCCCGTATCATCGGCCACAAATCATTTGTTTACCAGGAGGGGCTGGAACAGCGCGCCAGAAAAGAGGTGGGAGGCAACTACGGCCTGCTCACGTGGATGACTCCCACCCGCAGCACGCAAAGCTACATGCTTCACCAGGGGACCAAGTTCGCGGAACGTTTTGACGCCAACTCCTATATCCGCATTGCGGATATGTGGGCGGAGTTCGACATCCGCGACCACACCCCGGACGGAACATTTCAAACCGCCCTGGAAGGCTTCCGCCGCGCAGGGATTCCCGCGCTTATCTTTTCCATTGATACAGACTGCTGTTTCCGCCCGGCGGAACAGCAGGATTTCGCGGCGCAGCTTGAAGCCGCCCATATTCCCACGGAGTTCCATACCATCGCTTCCACCAAGGGACACGATTCCTTCCTGCTGGAGCCGGAGCTTTATGCGGAACCCATCCGGCGCATTCTGGCCGCAAGGAAGCCGAAGGGGACGGCGTAAGCTTTTTTCCGCCGCAAGAAGACACGGCGGAGCAGCGCTTAAAAAGAAATGATGCCGGGAACCGGAAGCGAGAGGGAAAAATCAACCATGTCATGAAGGAACGGCCAGGTTCCTTGCAAAGCGGAACTTCACGGCTCTTCAACGTGACAATAACCTGAGCCGGATGAACCCGAACAGGGTTTTCGCTGTCACATCTTCATGACTGATCATTATTACACCTCCGAAACGGAAAACGTCGGACAATTCCGCTGCGAAACCACCTTTATCCCTTCCAACGTTACGTTTGCCACGGACCTGCCCGCTTCTTTTGAAGGCCGCGCAGAATTCCCCTCCCCCGGAGTTTTGCTCGGTTCCACGCTCGCCTCCTGCATGATGAGCCTGGTTTCCGTGGTCGCGGCCAGAAAAGGAGTGGATTTGAAAGGCATGCGCGTTCTGGCGCGTGCGGCGGAATCATCCAAGGGAATTGAAAAAATTGAACTGAAGGCAATCATGCCCCTGGAAGGCAGCCACCCTCTCCGCGCCATGCTGGAAAAAACCGCCTTGTCCTGCCCTGTGCGCCAGGCGCTGCGGCCCGATCTGGAAACGCCCATTGAATGGGAATGGAAGTAAACAGCCATCAGGGAAGTCAACCCAAGCTTGAAGTTATCCTTAAAGAAATCCCGTCCATTCATGAAAAAAGCCGCTGCGGATGATTCCGCAGCGGCTTTCCAATTGGCTGACGTTTTTTCCTTTAGAAGTTGTAGCGGTAGCCGATACTCCCGTTGATGGAGCTGGAACCGCTGCGGATATCCGCGTTGCCGTCCACAAAAATGACGCCCTGAGTGCCCACGGGAACGCTCAGCCCCGCGCCAATCTGGAAGGCCGTGCTTCCGACCTTGGCGCCATACACCGGACGCGTATAGGAGGGATCCGCCAGGAAGCCCACATTGGCCTGCCCGCGGCGGTCTCCCATATCCTGGGAAACGTTCACCCGTACTTCTCCCAGCGCTTCACGCCCGAAGACGTTGGACCCCATGAGTCCGGAGAGCCGGGCGCCCACAGCGACAGCAGCCGTAGTCAGTTCCTGGTCTTCCACCTTCAGTCCGGCATTTCCTGCAGAACCGCTTTCCCGATAGCCGTCCATACGGGTCGTCACGATGGAAGCGTTGAACAAAGGCTGGAGAATCACGCTCCTGTCTTCATTGAGAGCGATGTCATACGCCAACTCGTACATGGCGCCGAAACCGGCTCCCGTCGTATTGCCGCGGGCCTGGTAAGACCCCGTACCGTAATCCACCGTGCGCGTCAGCGAGGCATCATTCCAGCCGCCCGTCAGAATCAGCAGATGGGACCATTTACGGTACTGGTAGCGGGCGAACAGATTGACATAGTAACTGTCCAGGTCTCCGTCCGCCGTATCCGCCGCGCTGGCCGTCAGGCTTCCGTAATTGGCCGTAAACGCAGCTCCCGCAGTGAAGCGGTCGTTGATATCCACGTCCATGCCTACCGTGCCTCCCCAGGTGGTGAGTTCGTAGCCGCTTTCATCCCCCCTGGTGTCCAGCTTGGCATAAGACCCGGTTCCCTGCATCCACATATGGAAGTAGGGCATGTCTTCATGGACATATGCAGGGTTAACGCCCATCTGCGCCACGCGGTTGCGTATCCAGCCCATCTGGTCGCGCAGGGAGTCGCGCTGGGCGATGCCCAGGCTGGTAACCGTGCTGCCGGCGGCGGCGGCCAGTTTGCGGGCGGCGCCGGAATAGTCGCCTGAATTCTGGGAAAGAAGAACAGAGGTATAGAAATCGCGCAAGGCAGTGCCTTCTTCCATGTGATAGCGGGAATTCCAAAGGATGTCCGCTCCAGTGGCGGCATTCCGCGTCAGGGAAGAGTCACGGAAAATGTTTTCCGTGCGCGCCGTACCGGTGAGGATGATGGCCGTCATGCTGTTATTGGTGGTCAGCTCCAGGTTTTCATACATGGAACCAAGAATCATATCCTGGAGGGTGACATTGTCACCCAGGGACACAAGCGCGCCGTCCGTTGTCTTGAACAATTCCATATTCAGCGTTTCCGAACTCCCGGAAACCAGGGTATCCAGATTGTTCATGACCAGCGTGACTTCCCCCGTCCCGTCTCCCAGCGTAATATTTCCGCTGGAGGTGACAAAGGGATTGCCCAGGCCGTCCACCGTTGTGGAGGAAGTGGTAATGGCCACCGTGCTGTCCCCCGTCACGCTCAAGCCGTCCGAGCCAAGCGTCAGCTGGGTTTTGGGATCGTCCGCGCTGCCGATATTGAGCGTGCCGCCATTCACGGTAATCCCCTGATAGGAAGCCTGGGCGGGATTGCCGCCCTCCCCTGCCGCTCCGGCCAGGGTCAGCACGCCGCCGTCACTCACATTCAGGTGATAACCTGCATTGCCTGCACCCTTGATAGTCTGGACGCTTCCGTTGCCGGATTTGACGTTGAGCGTTCCGGATGCCCCGTCCAGCGTACCGGTAAAGGCATGGGAAGCGGAAGAATTGATCGTCATTTCCGCACCGCTCAGCTTCAGAGCTCCGCCGCCCGCCAGTCCGGAAACGGTATTCACGGAACCGGTTGCGGCGGACAGGGCGGACCCTTCACGGATATCCAGCAGGACACCGTTCAGGGAAGAGCCGTTGCCCAGTGTCAGGGAGGAGTCCGTTCCCGTACCTCCCAAGGTCAGCGTACCGTCCCCGGAGATAATCACCTCCGTGACATGGCTGCCGGCCTGCTGGCCGGTAAGAACCATCTGGGTTCCGTTACCCAAATTCAGGGTTCCCCCTCCCGCGCCGGCAGCCAGCGTCTCCACCGTGGTTACACGGGAGGCGCCGTCATTCCGTCCGCCCAGCGTTATGTCTCCGCCCGCGAGTTCCAGCGCAGTAAGGCTGTTGCCCGCGCCGTTCAGGACGATGTTTCCTTCCGCGGAACTGAGCATGGAATCATTCCCGGTGAAGTTGCCTTCCACGGTGAGGGTTTCCGCACCTTTCTTGACAAAATCCACATGGTCCCCGCTGATGGTTCCGCCGTAGCTGTTGCCGCCGGCGTCAACGTTCTGAACCAGATCCACCACGGCGTGGTTGGAGGCCGCATCATCCGCCGTATTCGTCACGACCAGCGCACCATCGCTGCCAACCAGGTTGCTGACTTTCAGGCCGTCCCCGTTCCGGGAGGCTTCCGGAGCCCCGTTCAGGCTCACATGAAGCGTGGTGCCATTAATGCCGACAGCCTTGTAGGGATCCAGCGCGGCGTAATCGCTGATATTGGGGTCGTCTGAATTGGGGGTGGTGTCCACCAGATAGACAAGGTCCGTATTGCCGCTGACCATCAGCGTCCCGTCCGCACCCAGGACTTCCGTCACGGTATAGCCGAGGGAAGCCAGGAGAGGAGAGAATCCGATTTGCTTGAAGTTGTCCACAGCGAGGGTTCCCGTTGTCAGTACAAGCCCTACGCCGTCAGTGGAATCCCGGTTGGCGGCAAGCAGGTCCAGAACGCCCTGGTTGCTGAGGTTGATGGTTGTGTCGGCGGCGGAAAGCGTCAGGCTGTCCGCATCAATGACGCCCTGTCCGGTTGTTCCGCCCGCGGTAAGGCTGCCGGAATCCAGTTTCAGCGTCACCGTCTTGCCCGTCATGTCCAGAGCCCCGGAAACGCCTGTAAGCCGGGAGTAATCCTCCATGACGATGGAGCCGACCAAGGAACCGGACAAACCGCCCAGGTTGATCGTATTCAGGTCTCCCTGCGTTCCGGCGGAAGCGGCCACTTCCACATTCCCGGCGGTTTTGGCTTCCGCGTTTTCCAGGCTGCCCTTCGTAATCAGAATGACGTTGGCCGCATCCAGAGAGGACAGATTGAGAACGCCGTTATTGACGGTGACCCGTCCGGCCCCCAGGGAGTCAGCCCCTCCCAAAGTAACGGTGCCCGTTCCCGCGAGGGTGGTGGAACCGGTGAACCCGGTGTTGCCGGCCGCCAGCGTTATCTCTCCGGCAGTATCGATGACCAGGGAACCGTCTCCGGAGAGGGACCCGGCCCAGGCGCTCCCGTCACCCAGACGCGCCGTAGCGCCGCCCACAATGGAGAGTGCGCCCAGGAAGGTGTTCGCTCCGGTGAGTTCCAGCGTTCCGGCGTTTACGGATACCGTGCTGCCGGCTGTGCCGCTGATGACGCCTCCGTAGGAGAAATCGCGGGCAAAGGCCAGCGTGGAGTTGTTCTGGATGTCAATGCTGTCCCCCAGTTTGGCCACATTGGCGGAATTCACGGTAACCGTGCCGCGGTGCACCTTAAGCTGACCGTCCAGGTTGACGCCGCCCGCCAGGGTAATATTGCCCGCGCCCTGGGTGGAGAACGCCGTTCCGCTCAAATCGCCGCTGAAGGTGAAATCCTTGGTGGCAAAGACCTGGTTGCCCGTAAAGACAACGTCATTGGCAAACGTTCCTCCGGCTGTTCCGTTCCATTCCGTACGGACGTTGGAATCCGCCAGTTTCAGCGTGCCGTCCGCACCCATCGTTACGTTGTTCAACTGGAAATAGCCGGACGTCACGGACAGGATCCCCTGGAATTCCGTACTCATGTTCAGAACATTGGCCCCATAGCTGGTTCCCAGGCCCACGGAAACGGTACCAGTGCCGGAAGCATTCAGGTTCAGCGCCGAGTTGTCATTAGCCCCGCTGACCGTCAGTACGGAACCGTCCGCCAGTTCCACAGTTTTTCCATTGGCCAGAGCCTTGGCGACGGTGGCGGTCACCTCCCCGCCCAGTATCATGGAACCGCCCGTCCAGGCCATGTTGTCTGCGGTAAACGCCGTGGCAAAAGAACCGGAAGCCAGATTGAGGCTGCCGCCCTGCAGGTTGATCATGCCCATTCCCGGCTGAACTTCCGCGGTAGCCAGCGTGAGCATGCCGTCCGTAACGGTAATGGCGCCGGACCCCAGGGAGTTGGCGACCTGAGCCACCAGTTCGCCCTGCTGAACGGAAATATCCCCGTTCCAGCCCGTGTTGTCCAAATTAAGGGTCAACTTCCCTTCGCCACGCTTGGTCAGCGTTCCCTGGGCGATTTTTCCGGAGCCGTCGGAAACGAAGACATAGTCGCTGCCGGCGGCGTTGTTGACCGTGATGGAGGCCGGATTCACCGCCCCGGACAGGGTGACGGTTCCCGCTCCGGCCGTGTTGAAGATCAGATCCTTCCCGGCAGCCGTTTCCGCGGAACCTTCAATGCCCCACATGGTGCCCGTGTTCGTATCGCTCCAGTTCACGCCTTCCGTTCCCTGCCAGATCCACACGTCCCCGGCGGAAGTCACTACCAGCTTAAGGGCAGTATTGGTCTGCTGCAGTTCGTAAATCAGCGTTTCGTCTCCGACATACCCGGCCCAGTTAAAGACGGCGCTGGCGGAATCAAGACCGCTGGCGGCGGAAATCAGGGTATATTCCCCGGCTTCCGTAATGCCTTCAAGCCCGTTCAGCGTAAGGTTGAACGTTCCGGAGCCGAAAGCCCCACCCACTCCGAGCGAGGAGCTGATATCCAGCGTCAGCGCGGCGTTGGCAGCCAGGTTTAAAGCGCCCGCAGTCGTCATCCGCGTATTGGCCGCCATCGTGATGTTCCGCAGGGAAGTAGCCCCTGAGGCAGTAAGGGCGAGCGTTCCCCCCTGAATATCCGTCAGCCCCGTGTAGCTGACCGGTCCTCCCAGCGTCAGCGTCTCATCGCCGACTTTGGTCAGGGACAAAACGCCGGATTCGTCATACGCAATGGAAGTGGCCCCGTACGCAAGAACAATACCGCGGTCTGTGAGCGTGCCGTTGTACGTGCCGGATCCCACCGTCAACGTACGCGCGCCGCCTACGGCTCCCACTTGGGAATTCGCCGTTCCGTCCAGAGAGGCAATCTCAACATCCCCCAGCACGCGCATGAAGGCAAATCCGGTAGTGTCCGTTCCGGATGTCAGAGTGACACCCCCCTGAGAAACGGAAGTGCGCAGATCCAGCCCGGCGCTGTAGCCGTTTGAGGCATTCATGGTGATCATTCCGGTAAATCCGGAAGCGTCTCCGCTGATGATGAGTTTGCCGTTGGCATTGTACCTGCCGTCGCCCGCTCCGCGGCTGTACGTCAGGGAACCGGCTCCGGTGAGCGTCCCGGTGAACCCCATTTCCTTGGCCCAGTTGTCCCTGCCCACCAGAGAGACTGCCCCGTTGACGGTAACGGTTCCCGTAAAGTCATGCTGATAATTGGTTGCGTTTGCCTGGGAAGCGTCCACCCATTTCAGAGAAACGGCATCAGACGCGTTTGTTCCTAAAATCAAATCGGAACCAATGGTGTGGTGGGAATTTCCCGAACTGTTGCCGGCAATAATCAGGGACGTGCCGTTCTCCAGGGTGACGGAAGAACCGGCGCCTCCCCAGCGGATGGACGCGGTTCCGTTCCCCACCTGGACAGACCCCTCCTGCACCACGATGTGGCCGGAGTTGCTCCCCGTCAGTTTCAACAAGCCCGTGCCGGTTTTCCGGACAGTTCCTTCCCCGATGATGGCATTGCCGAAAACGATGTCGGACGGAGTTGCCAGAGCGATCGATGAACCGGCATCCGGAGAAAGGGAGAATACCGGGTTGGCGACGGCTCCCAAATCCACCGTCACCGTCGCTCCATTGGCCGCTCCCAGGAAAGAACCGGCCTCCCAGGTTACCCCCGTGCCAGGCAGGGCCGTATCATAACCAAATGCCAGAACGCCCTGCGACACGGCTACAGTAGTACCCTCGCCGAATATGGAAGAGGTTCCGAGAACCAACGTTCCCGTTCCTTCCTTGGTAATGGCCGTATCGGCTATTTCTCCCGTCCCCGTCAATTCATAACGGGTGGTGGAGTTGCGGACAAGCATGGAGCTTGGCGAAACCTCGGAATCCAGCTGTACAACAGAGTTAGAGACTCCGGCCTGGTCTGCAAAGGAAACCGCCAGACCGTCCTCATACGAGGCGGGGGCGTCGCCATCCGTCCAGACGTTTTCCGCGCTCCAGGTTCCGCTTTCACCGCCCGCCCACAAGAGGAGGGTTCCCGCCGTATAAACAAGGTCTTTGCCGTTTTCGGAAACGGTGATGGTTCCCGCCACACCGTCAGCAAAGGAAGCCTTAATGGAGGATATATTGGACAAGCCTGTAGTTGAAAGGACGGACATGCCGTCTGTCAGGGTGCCGAATTCGGAAAGATCCAGATTCAGTTCTCCTTCAGCGGAAAGAGCGAACGTACCGTCCACGCTGATTCCCGTTCCGGCGCCGCCCGCCAGCGCCAGCACGCTGGAACCGGCCATGTTCAGGTTCCCCGTAAAGAAGGAATCCTGGAACATGGTCACGATGTCAAAACCGGTCACAGCCGTATTGGAGAAGGAAATGGCATGGTCCGCCGTATTGCCGTAACCGCCCAGAAGCAAGGAAGAGGTGCCGCCTACCGTACCCTCCGATGCATTCAGTGTGCTGCCCGTACGGAATACTGCTTTCTTGACGGTAAGGGTAGCGTCCCCGTTTACGGAGGATCCTGTTCCCCCGCCGCCCGCATAAAGAGCGCCCGCGTAAGCGCCCCCATCCAGCGTCAGGCTGGAATTGCCGCTGACGGTGGATGTTCCTGAAGAACTGTACCCGCCGCCATAGACAGACCCGGTAAAGACGGCGTCACTGGCAGCGGTGATGCTGACGTTGGAATCGCCTCCTATCGTATATGCCCCGGAACCTCCCGAATAGGAACCGCCCACGATGCTCTTGACAAAATTGCCGGATGCCTCTCCCAAATCAATCGTCACATTGGTGCTTCCGGTAATGGCGGCGCGGGACGCGGAATTGGCTTCATAAGCGCTGCCGCCGATGATGAAGCCCCGGACGACGGAGTTGAGCGAAATGGTTTCGTCCGTGACGCTCTGCATGCTGCGCACGACGATGTGCGTGCTGCCGTCAAGGTTGTTTACGGAATTATGGGCGGCTGTGCCGCCGCCTATCAAACTGCCTTTGATCACGGCATTCCCGTCCACGGATACGTAAATGTCTCCCGTAATGCCTGCCGCCTGGCCGTCCTTGTAATTGCCGCCCACTATCCAGTTGACGGAGGTGTCCCCCTGAATCTGGGTATGGACGTCCCCCGTAATGTCCCACTTCCCGGAACCGCTCCAGTTATTGGCATAGCTGCCGCCGATAATCAGATTATAATTGCCACCCAGCACATCCGTCCAGATGCCGGTGGTAATTTGCGTAGCCGTGGCATTGGTGGCTGTATTGTAGTAGCCGCCGGCCAGCGTCACTCCCGTCAGGTCTCCCGTTCCGGTGACGGCATTCACGGAGCCGAATCCCTCCTGCATGGAAGAAGGCCGGATACCGTAAAGGGACAGATTCTGCTGGTTCGCCAGTATGCCGGTAGCGGAAGAGGGAGCCTCTTCCAGCCCCCAGGCCGGGTCCCAGACGGTCTCGCTGGCTCCGGAAGCCGTAAAGGTGATGACTGTTTTTCCGTCCACAGTACTGATCGTGTACAGGGATTCGTCAATATCCGCCAAAGTGAAGCCAGCCCCCAGATCAACGCCCAGGTTATAGGAGGTGTTCACCAGGGCTTCAGAACCGAACAGGTCCTGGAATTCCTGAAAACCGGAGAAATCAATGAGGCCGGAAGTCAGCGTCACGTTCTGCAGCACGCTGCCTACATTGTCCATGGAAGTATAATACAGGCGGCCTCCATCCACCGTCACATTGCCCGTGATCTCCCCGGAACCGTTGGCAAGGATGCCCATCGTTTCCCCTACCGTGAAGGCGTCCTGGAAATGCATGGTGCCCGCAGAAGCGGAAAGGACGCCGTTTCCCGACAGCCCCGCCACGGTCATGGTTCCGGCCCCCGCATCCAGTCTGCCCCCGGCAAGAGCGGCGTTGATAGAGCCGACCTTGGAGAGAACGGCGCCGGAATTGACGGTATAGGTTCCCGTAAGCGCTACGTTCTCGGAAAGATGCACCCAGCCCGACTGGGCAACAAAGTTGCCGGCTCCGGTGATGGAGTTGCCAATAACATCCGCCGTTTCTCCCGCAGTACCATAATACGTCACATACTGGGAACCAGTGGAAGTGGTTACGGCAGCATTGCCAAGGGAGCCGGAAGAACTAATTCCCAGGGAGGTGAAGTTACGCGTAACGGCAATCGTCCCTCCAATTTCATTGGAGGCATTGAGCAGGTTGTAATAGGTATATTCATTCGCGCCGCCGCTGATGGAGAAACCGCTTGCCGCGGTAAGAACACCGGAAAACTTCACGTTCTTGCCCCAGCTGGAAGTCAGATTGACGCCGCTGCCGAACGTCGTCGCTCCGGAAAAGTTAAAACCGCCGCTGTTGACGGAAGTGGCGTTATAGCCGGCATACCCCGCCACGGAAGGACCGTCCTGTACGTTCAGCGTGGTGCCGTCACCCATCACCAGTTTCTGGGACCAGGTGACATTGCCGGAAAACAGGGAAAGAGTGCCGCTGCTGATTTTAAGAGTGGCATCAGGAGAGGACGCGGGCGTAAGCGCCGTACCCTTGTTGGAATTGCCCAGGGTGAAGGTCCCTCCCCCCGTATAGTCCACTGTCACGGTCCCGCCGAAACTGCCGCCGTAGGAGGAAGAATTCCCCGTGATGGTCAGCGTAGTCCCCTCCCCGGTGATCAGAGCCGCGGTATTGTTGTGCTCCAGCTTGCTGATGGAAGTGTTCACGCCGGCTTTCAGGACGGAAGCTCCCGTCGTGTAACCGTGGCCGCCCAGCTTGATCGTGGCGTATTGGGCAGCCTGCGCGTGGTTGAGATTCAGGATGTTATTCTGTGATCCTCCCGTCGTGTTGGAATAAAGGGAAATGATTCCATTGAAAGTGCCTGCTCCGTTCAACGTCAGCGTGGAAAGGCTGGCGCCCCCGCTGGCCACGCGGTTTACCGTCAGTATGGCTTCCGGGGCCGTTCCGTTCAAATTGGTGATGGTGGCCGTGCCGGCTCCGGCAAAATTCAAGGTGGTAGAAGCCGTGACAGTACCAATGTCATAGGAGGCCGTACCTCCCGCCGCCACATTCACCTGCGTTCCGTCAAAGGCTACATCCGCCGCATAAGACTGTGATACTGTCATCAAAAGACCAGAAACTCCTGCCAGCGTGGCAGTGCCAAGCGTTACTCCGGAAAAGGAGGTCATCAGGGCAGCCAACAAATTCAAAGGGAGGTGTAATTTCATGTAACGTTTGATAATTAGGTATTTAATGAAACAAATAAGACCCTTTCCCACAACACGGCAAGGGGAATATGATTGTGAATATAAATAAGGAATTCGCAATCCGCTGTCAAAGGAAAAGAAGCAGTTACAACGGTTTTCCGGAATATCCGGGACGTTCCTTCCGTCAAAGAAAATCCAGATTTCCCTCCGACAGATTATGCTGAAGATAATAACATATTAATTATCAATACAATTTTTATTTAGAAAATTGAATAATATGTGAATAAAAGCGAAGCGGATTGCGAATCCGTATTTTCATAATCTATTACCAGATAAAATAAAATAGGCCTGCACAATAAGTTGCGCAGGCCTATCCTTAAAAGCCAGGGAGAAACGCGCGGTTCAACCTCTGGTCCATTTTCCCAAAAATTCCCAGGCGTCCTTCCCTTCTCCAATATGCCTGAGCAGAGCGCTCCCAAGCACGGCGGCATCCGGACGGGCATCTTCCGGCAGCGTCTCCAGCTGGTCCGGCGTCTGAAGACCGAAGCCCAGCGCCAGCGGCACATCAAAAACGGACCGCGCACGGCGCATGGTTTCCGTAACGCTCTGCTCCAGATTGGCTTTCCCTCCGGTGGTTCCCAGAACGGAGACCACATAAACGAAGCCGGAAGTATAAGGCTTGTATTCCCGCATGCGTTCCACGGAAGTATTGGGAGCCACCAGAGTGACGAGCGTCAGGCCACGGGGGCTGAAAACTTCCCGGAACATTCCGGATTCCTCCAGCGGCATATCCGGTACGATGAAACCGCTGACGCCAGCCTCCTCCGCATCCCGGGCAAGCTGTTCCAGGCCATACTGGTAAAAGGGATTTACATATCCCATCAGCACCAGCTTGGCAGAAAAACAGCCCTTACGGGCTTTCAGGCCGTCCAGAATCCATTTCAGGCTGACGCCGCGGGCCAGGGCATCCCGGGATGCCTGTTCAATAACCGGGCCGTCCGCCACGGGGTCCGAGAAGGGAACTCCTATTTCAATAATATCCGCGCCGGATTCGTCAATGCGGGACAGGTGGGTCCAGAAAGAATCCTTGTCCGGAAATCCGGCGGTGATAAAAGGAATAACGGCGCGTCTGCCAAGGGCATGGGCCCTTTCCACGGCTTCCTGTAACGGTGTTTTCTGCATGTTGTTCATGGAAATGATGCGGCTTAAAGATTGATATATTTCCTGACGATTCCCAGGTCCTTGTCTCCGCGGCCGGAGAGATTGACCAGAACGTCCCCTCCCTGCGGCAATTCCTCCGCATGGTCCAGCACCCAGGCCACGGCATGGGAGGATTCCAGCGCAGGAATGATGCCTTCCTCCCTGGTGAGCGTCTGGAAAGCGTTTAAAGCGGAGGCGTCGCAAATCATACCGTAATGAACGCGCCCCGTTTCCGCCAGATAGGCGTGTTCCGGGCCTACCCCGGGATAGTCCAGCCCGGCGGAAATGGAATGGGACGGCTGTATTTGCCCGTCTTTATCCTGTAAAAGCATCGTCACATGGCCGTGCAGCACGCCGGGACTGCCCAGATTGATGGGGGCGGAGTTATAGCAGCCGGGCTCACCGGTGCCTCCCGCCTCGACACCCACCAGGCGGACGCCTTCATCCTCCACAAAGGGGTGAAGCATGCCGATGGCGTTGGAGCCGCCGCCCACGCATGCCACCACCACATCCGGCAGCCTGCCTGCGCGCTCCAGCATCTGGGCGCGGGCCTCCCGCCCAATGACGGATTGAAGCTGCCTGACCAATGTGGGGAACGGATGGGGGCCAGCCGCCGTACCGAAACAATACAGGGTATCCGCCTGATGGGAAATCCAGTAGCGCAAAGCCTCATTGATGGCATCCTTCAACGTGCGGGAACCGCTCTCAATCGGGAAAACCGTCGCTCCCAGCAGTTTCATGCGCATGACGTTCATGGACTGGCGTTCTACATCCTCTGCGCCCATAAAAATGGCGCAGTCCATGTTAAGCCGGGCGGCCGCCGTAGCCGTAGCCACGCCGTGCTGCCCCGCCCCGGTTTCCGCAATCAGATGCGTTTTCCCCATCATTTTGGCCAGAAGAGCCTGGCCAAGGGCGTTGTTGATTTTATGGGCTCCGGTATGCAGCAGGTCCTCCCGTTTCAGCCACAGGCGGAAGCCCAGTTCTTCCGAAAGGCGGGGACAGAACGTGAGGGGAGTTTCACGCCCAGCGTAATGGACCAGCAGATCCTGGAGCGCGTCCCGGTACTCGCGGGACGGCATGATGGAGTTCATGGCTTCCTCCAGCTCCATGAGGGGGGGACGCAGCGCTTCCGGTACGAAGCGGCCGCCGAAATTGCCGAAATATCCTTCTTTTTTCATGCGATGTGGTAAGGAGTGTAAGGGGTGAGAGGTTTGAGAGCCGCCAACAGCTTCTGCGGGCTTTTCTGGCCGGGGATGGCTTCCACGCCGGAGTTCAGGTCAATGCCGTCCGGAGAGCATTGTTCCAGCGCCCTGTTCAGGGAGGCGGAAGAAAGGCCGCCCGCCAGAAACCAGGGCCGGGGGGAACTCAGAGATGCCAGGGAGGTCCAGTCAAGGGAAACGCCGTGGCCGCCGCCCTGGGTGCCGGCATCCAGCAGAAACCAGGCGCAGCTGTCCGCCCATAGTTCCATTTCCCTTTGCAGGGCATCCACGGATTCATACCGGTCCGGCCACAATACGCGGATTACCTTTTCCGGGCCGATGCGGCGCGCGCAGTCCAGAGAATGGGCGCCATGGAGCTGGGCGAATTCCAGCCGGGCCGTTTTCATGATATCCATGATTTCCTCCGCATTCTGATTCACGAAAACTCCCACGCGGCGGATCAGGGCGGAATCCAGAGCCGCGGCGCGCGGCGGCGCAATGTAACGCGGACTTCCGGGATGAAAGATGAAGCCGCAGAAATGGGCTCCCATCCCCATGGCGGTTGATAAATCGCTCTGGCGGGTAATTCCGCACACCTTGATTGCAAATGAATGCTTCTTCATATTGTTTCTTCTAAAATTGCTGCCAGTTTTTCACCCGGCTTTCCTCCGTCCATCAGGGCTGTTCCCATCAGTACGGCCTGAAACCCCGCTTCCGCGGCTTCCCTGAGATGCGCCCCGGCGCTCATGGCGCTGGCCGCTATCCACACCTCCCCCTCACGGCGGAATTTCGCCATGTCCAGGCAGGCCTGCCTGTCCGTCTTCAAGGTATCCAGGTCGCGGGCATTTACCTGGATGATGCGCGCGCCGGATTCCCGGGCAATGTCCAGGTCCGCCGGGTCAAACACTTCCACAACGGCGTGCATGCCGTAAGCCTCCGCCTGCTCCCTGAGAACGCGGAGCGTCCGTGCGTCCGGCGTCAGACGCACAATGAGCAGCAACGCGGAAGCCGGCGTAGAAGCCGTCTCCATCACCTGAAGCTGATGAAAAATGAAATCCTTGCGGAGGAGCGGAAGCCCGGCGCGGCCCATGCGTTCCAAATAGCCGATGCGGCCGCCGAAAAACTGTTCTTCCGTCAACACGGAGATGCAGGAGGCTCCCGACGCAGCGTACTGTTCAGCCACTTCCTCCGGTTTCAACCCGGAGGCGATGACGCCGCGCGACGGAGAGGATTGCTTGAACTCCGCAATGACCGCCACCGGCTGGCCGTCCGGCGGTTCCGCAATGGCTTTCAGGAAATCCGGCCGGCGCCCCTTCCACGGGCGCGGCAGTTCCCGGCGGGAGGCCATGTCCATAAGCAGGGCTATTTCCTCCGCCTTGGCTTCCCGGAACCGGTCAAGCAGCATGAAGCGTTCTCCTTCCTATGCCGGCGCAGACGGCTTCCCGCGCTTTCGCCATGCAGACGGACAGGTCCATGTGCTCCTCCAGCAGGAACATGGCTACCCCCACATTCAGAATCACCATATCCATCATGGCACGCGGGCCTTTCCCCGCCAGGATGTTCTTCAGCACATCCACGGCTTCCGACTTGGAATGAACGGCCAGTTCCTCCGGATTGCAGGGCTGGATGCCGTAATCCGAGGGATCCAGGGACATGGGCGTCAAGTTGCCGTTGTGGACGATCATCATCTTGGTGGGCCCCAGCGGCGTCACCTCGTCATATCCCCCGGCACCATATACTACGGCAGCCTTGCGGATGTGGGACTGGCGGAGCGTCTCCGCCAGCAGCTCAACGAGTTCCGGACGGGCCACACCCAGCAGGATGTGCGTGGGGCGCGCCGGGTTGATGAGGGGGCCCAGCAGATTGAACAGGGTGCGGATGCCCAGCTCCCGGCGGATGGGGCCTACATTACGGAAGGCAGGATGAAAATTAGGCGCGAACAGGAAAGCGAAGTTCCGCTCGTCCAACAGGCGCCGGACATCCTCCGGAGCTACGTCCAGCGGGAACCCCAGGCCTTCCAGAGCATCCGCAGAACCGCAGGAGGAGGACACGGCGCGGTTGCCGTGCTTCACCACTCTGTATCCCATTCCGGCCAGCGTCAGAGCCGTGGCCGTGGAGCAATTGAAAGAGTTGCGGCCGTCCCCGCCCGTGCCTACCACGTCAATGCAGTCACCCTCCAATCCTTCCACCCGGTTGGCGCGGCCCAGGGCAATGCCCACGGCGTGGGCCATTTCCAGCGGGGTTTCCCCTTTCATGCGGAGCCCCATTAGAAAGCAGCCCGCCTGGGCCGGAGTCATGCGGCCATCCATGATGTCCGCAAAGCCTGCGGCGGCCATATCCGCCGTCAGATCCTGTCCGGCGGCCAGGGCGTCCAGAATGCGGCTGATGCGCTTTTCCTTCTGCCCCGAGGGCACGACGTTATCCGGGAAGTTGCCCAGAAGCTGAAGCCCGTCCGGCGTCAGGATGGATTCCGGATGAAACTGAATGCCCACCCACGGCCGGTCATTGTAGCGCAGAGCCATGACTTCCCCTTCCGGACCGCGGGAAGTAACGGTAAAACGGGGGTTCGGCTCGTCCTCCTTGGACTGAACCACCAGGGAATGGTAGCGGCCCACGGTCATGGGATTGGGAAGTCCGGCAAACAGCCCCGCGCCGTCATGGATGATGTCGGAGCTCTTGCCGTGCATGACATACGGGGCGCGGGAGACCTCCGCCCCGGCGAAGTAGCCCAGGAGCTGGTGCCCCAGGCACACGCCCAGCACGGGAACGGAAGCGGGGAGGCGTTTCAGGAACTCCAGGCACAGCCCGGCGTTGCGCGGATGGCTGGGGCCTGGAGAAATGCACACGGCTTCCAGCTCCGGGCTGGCCGCCAGTTCCAAGATACGCGGATCGTCATTCGCATGCACCACGGGCTTGCGTCCCAGGGCGTAAAACGCCTGCACCAGATTCCACGAAAAAGAATCGTAATTATCAATGAACAGAAACATGGTCTTCTCCTTTCAAAATAACGTCAATAATTTTGCCCTTGTTCATGCACTCCTGCCATTCGGCTGCCGGATCGGAATCGTATACGATGCCGGCTCCCGTCTGCCAGTGGATGCGCCCATCCTTCACCCACATGCTGCGGATGGTAATGCCGGAATCCATGTGAACGCCGTTTTTGTCCAATCCCAGCCACCCGATGCATCCGGCATACGGACCGCGGGGCAAAGGCTCTTCCTCCGCCAGGATTTCCATGGCGCGCACCTTGGGGGCCCCGCTAACCGTCCCGGCAGGGAAAGCAGCGCCGAGAATGTCCAAGACGCCCAACCCGTCGTTCACCTGGGCGGTCACGCGGGAAGTCATATGCATCACATGGGAAAAACGTTCAATCTCCATCAGGCGTTCCAGCTTCACGGAACCGGGCTTGGCGACACGGCCCAGGTCGTTGCGGCCCAGATCCACCAGCATGACATGTTCCGAACATTCCTTCGGATCTTTCAGAAGATCGGCGGCCAGGGCGGCGTCTTCCTCATCATCCCTGCCGCGCCTGCGCGTTCCGGCAATGGGGGAAAGCTGAAGTTTTCCGTCCGTGCAGCGCACCATCAGTTCCGGTGAAGATCCGAACAAAGTCACCTCCGGCAGGCGCATGAAAAACATGTATGGGGACGGATTAATGCTGCGCATGCGGCGGTACAGCATGAAAGCGTCTCCGCGGAACTCCGCGGAAGCCTGGGAGGAAAGCACCACCTGGATGGCTTCTCCGTCATGCAGCAGCTCCTTGATATGCTCCACCCCCTTCATGTAAGCCGCCTGGTCCGGCGTGCGGGAAACCTCCCCTATGGAAGGTTCCTCTGCCCCATGGAGCGGGGCATGGGACAAATCACGGTGTTCGCCCAGGCTGAGCTGGGTAAGGCGATTGTACAAATGGTCAAAAACAATCACGGTGCCGGCCAGCACCAGGCAGGACTCTGCGGAAGAGGCAGGAATGGCCTGCGCCAGCCTGGGCTGGAACAGAGCGGCGGTTTCATACCCGAAATAGCCGTACAGAGCCCGCGTGATAGGAGCCTGCCTCATATCGTCCCCCACCAGCTCCAGACGCTGCATCAGAGAGCGCAGTCCATCCAGGTAAGGCATGCCTTCCAGCTCCTTCAGGGAAGCCAGACGGTCGTCTTTGATGGAAAGGGACAGCCTGGCGTCTACACAGGAAACGGTCATCAGATAATCGCAGGCGATGATGCTGTAGCGCCCCCATCTGCCGTCCACTTCCGCGCTTTCCAGCAGAAGTCCGGGAATTTTGTTCTGAGTCAGGCTCAGAAACAGGCTGATAGGGGTCTCCAGATCGGCGCTCAGGCGGCGGCTGCGCTGTTGGAGAGTGATCATGGATGGTGTTTGCATGGATGATGATGTAAGTTGAAAATAAAAAAACTGCTTTGACTCTCGGAGGAATCAAAGCAGTTCTTGAAAAATGGTCATAGCTGAATGCTATTACTGCACCTCGGGATTCCCCCGTCCGGACATGGGTACGCGCCACCAATAGCCGTTGCCGTAATAACGGTTCTCGCTAAAAAAGGGCTGTACAGTGCTGAAATGCATCTGCGCGTTTATTACTCCTCTGCCCCTTCTTTGTCAAAAAAACTTTCCGTCAATGGCGAAAAAACCGTATTGGCTTCTCAATCGGCCCAGAGAAAACACGACACCTCTCCGGCGCATTCAAACTTTCCAAGGAACCGCCCGCCCCCACTCCCACCGGCGGAACAGAGCTGCGAACATGGCGCAGCACGTTTTTCTTTTCCTTCTTTACGAATCCAGAATTCCCTTTCCAGAAACCGGTTATTGCAAGACTTCTTCACTTCCCCCGGTTTCCGGCTATCTCTTCACAAAAAGAAAAGGAAGAAAGAGCGTCTTGAACATTCGGCTTTAGACACCGTCACTTCTTTTTCCTGTAGAGCCTGTCATGTTTCTGACGATGTTTCCCTTTATAAAGGAAATCCGTCTTTTCGTCCCTGCCCACGGTGCGGTCAATCAGGCTGGGGATGTCTTCTTTCGAATATCCGGCTTCCAGAATGAAATTCTCTACCTTGCCGTATTGACCGGGGAATTCGGAAACAAGCAGTTTCATGAAGGATTTTTCAAGATGCTTGACTTCATCTCCAAACACTTCATTTCTTGTCTCGATAAAAGAGCGGTGGCTTGAACCTTCACGCATCAGTTTGAGGACTTCCTGAACGGGGAGACGTTTGATTCTTTCTATCTCACGCTTCCGGAATTCCTTTTCCTTGTCGGAAAGGGGAGGGACGGGATTTCCCTGGGCATCCCTCTGGTAGGGATTGGGTTCCTGCGCGTTTTTGTACTGTTTCAGGATGCGCGCGTAATAGGAAAGAAACAGGCGCCGGATGATCTGCTTTTTGACGGATTCCTTGATGTCGGGCGTATCCCGGACCAGGCCGATATATTTTTCCATGAGGAGGCAGACTCTGGATTTGCGGTGAATATCAGCCCTATCATCGCCCATATCAACATCCGGCTCGATTTCCCGGTACGTTTTGTAGGTAAAAAGGGGAGCTGAAGCTACCAGATAACAATGCCATATTTTCTCTTTCAGCTCGGTATCAATGTTATCCTGTGTCGTCAAACTAAAGGTGAGCGTATGTTTCCTGGCCCCGTTGTAGAAGGATTTAAGCCGCATGACCTTCAGCAAACCGGAGAGTCCCCGGATGGTTGCGGACGGCTGTTTGTACTGGTCGATGCACGCCGGGCTCTCCAGGGGAGAATCGGAATAGGCCTGATTGCCCTTCCCAATCATCAGGCAGACGGCACACGCGCATAAAAGAGATAACAGGTTCATTGTTTTTTAATCCTCATTGCTGGTTCTTGTAAAGGTGATGCCGAATTTCTCAACAACCGTTTTTGTGGTATTTTGATCAATGGCTTCAATACGGTATTTTTGATTTGTCGTTCCTAAAAAAATGGAATCCTGTTGTTCGCTGCCTTTCCCTCCCTTTCCCCAATGAATATGGAAGTTGCATACAAACCAAAATTGTTGAGGATTATGTTTGGACCGGCGAATCGTTTCAAGAACTTCCTCAATATCGCGATTGTCCCCTACCATATCATAAAAATTATTTTTATCCTGAATGGGAGCGGCCATGTTGCAGGTTACATGTTCGGCTGCCAGTTCCGGTTGAGGCTGCGGGGGAGTCCCGTCCTTTCCTTCCCACATGAGTCCCCCATCCCGCTCAACCACCTTGACTCCCTTAAAACTGACGTCAGTAGGAAAAAGCGTCACTTTAATAAATCCCCAGACACCGTGTTTCCCCTTGGATATTTTAAAATCAGCCGTATTGGCGGAAAAGCCATCTCCCAGATCCATGTGTCCCTCATATTTTTCCTTCGTTATCTTCTTGGGAATCCTGATATTGACGGTGATTTTAGCTTCTTTATCTTCGTCGGTTTTGGCTGTAATGGTGACGCGGGTATCTTTGGTTAAATCTTTTCTGGCGGTCAGGGCGATCTTTTGTTCACCTTTAAATAACTCAGTATCTGTCAGTTGAAATCCGTCTCCCTTGATACTCCAAGTAAGTTCCTTAATATTTCCCTTGGGCTTGCCGATCAGAAGAAAGGAGATATTCTCCCCGATTCCTATATTTTTTCTTTTTCTATCGTCTTCCTTGTCCTGTTCACTTCCTCCCTTGATATAATAATCCGCAGAACACAATTCTGTCTGGGATTTAATCTGGAGGGGCCCGCAGGCTTCCTCTTCCGTCTCCTTCATGTCATCATCCGGGCCATCCGAAGCCCACAAGGGAACAACGCCGGAAAAAACTGCCAGACAGCAGAATAAAAACCGGAAGGAAGAAAAAGCTAGCTGGCCTATTCTGTCAGTCATTTTGTTATTTTTTATACTAACCAAAATAAAATATGATACAAATAAAAATATGATTAAAAAAATCATACTTACCCCCTCCCTCCTATTAGGAACAGTCTTTCAGAGAGCCTTTGAAAGAAGCGGAAATTAAAAAACCGCTCACCAGTGGACGATTCCCTTCAGCCAGAAAAAAAGGGAGTCCCGCTAGAACAGCGGGACTCCCTCCGTTTTCCGTGAAAGAATCTTTCTGTTTAGAACAGGGTCACGGCTATATTCACGCCGGCGGTGACGATAGCCACCATGCTCATGAGCTTGATCAGGATGTTCAGGGACGGGCCGGACGTATCCTTGAAGGGGTCGCCCACCGTATCGCCGATGACGGCTGCCTTATGGCTTTCCGAGCCTTTGCCGCCCACATGGCCCTGCTCAATATATTTTTTGGCATTGTCCCACGCGCCGCCGGAATTAGCCATGAATACGGCCAGCACAAAGCCGGAAGCCAGGCCGCCGGCCAGCAGGCCGAACACGCCGGGGACGCCGAAGACGATGCCCATGCAGATGGGGGTGATGACCGCCAGCACGGACGGCCAGATCATCTCATGCTGCGCTCCCGCCGTGGAAATTTCCACGCAGCGCACGTAATCCGGCTCTGCCTCCCCAGTCAGGATTCCCTTGATTTCCTTAAACTGACGGCGCACTTCCTTAACCATTTTTTCCGCGGCGCGGCCGACGGCATTCATGGTCAGCCCGCAGAACATGAAGGACATCATGGCCCCCACGAAGAGACCCATGAGAACCTTCGGGTTCATCAGGGTTACCTGGAAATAGCCCATGAAATCAGACAGGGAAGCAGTGGCGATTTTGGAAACCTCCACGCTTACGGCGTCATTAATTTTGTAAATGGTATTGCCCGTGGCCTCACTCCAGTGAAGGATGGCAATCTTCAATTCTTCAATATAGGAGGCCAGAAGAGCCAATGCCGTCAGAGCGGCGGAACCGATGGCGAAGCCCTTGCCCGTGGCGGCTGTCGTGTTGCCCAGGGCATCCAGGGCATCCGTGCGGCGGCGCACTTCCGGATCCAGTTTGCTCATCTCCGCATTACCCCCGGCGTTGTCGGAAATGGGGCCGTAAGCGTCCGTCGCCAATGTCAGGCCCAGCGTGGAAAGCATGCCGACGGCGGCAATGCCGATGCCATACAGCCCCTTGCTCATTTCAGCCCCGGTGAAATGCCAGTCCCCGGAAGCCAGGCCATAAGCCAGCACAGTGCCCACGACGACAGTAATTACAGGAATGCAGGTGGAAATCATGCCGATGCCGATGCCGGAAATAATGACGGTGGCCGGCCCCGTCTTCGCGCTGTGGGCGATTTTACGGCAGGGATAGGAATCATGGGAGGTGTAATGCTCCGTGCTCTTGCCGATGACGATGCCCACCGCCAGGCCGGTGACGATAGCCCCCCAGATGCCGGCCCAGTTATCCAGGCCGATGAGCTGGAGCAGGAAAGCGGAAGCAATGGCTATCAGGAAGGAACTCAAGTTGATGCCGCGGTTCAGGGCTGCCATCAGCTCCGTTTGGGAAGCGCCGCGCTTCACGCGCACCGCGTACACGCCCAACAAAGAAAGAATAGTGCCGAGGGCGGCGATCAGCATGGGCGTAAGGACGGCCTTGATCGCCATTTCAGGAACGGCCATGTAAGCAGCCGCGCCCAAAGCGGCGGAAGCCAGAATGGAACCGCAGTAAGATTCGTAAAGGTCCGCGCCCATGCCGGCCACGTCCCCAACGTTATCGCCCACGTTATCCGCAATGGTGGCGGGGTTGCGGGGGTCGTCCTCCGGAATGCCGGCCTCCACCTTCCCCACCAGGTCGGCTCCCACATCCGCCGCCTTGGTGAAAATGCCGCCGCCCACACGGGCAAACAGCGCCTGTAGGGAAGCCCCCATGCCGAACGTCAACATGGTGGTAGTGATGACGACCAGGCGCATGGAAAGCTCCATGTCCCCGTAAAACCAATTCAGCACCCAGTACCAGGCGCCGATATCAAGCATGGCAAGGCCCACGACGGTCAGGCCGAGCACGGCGCCCGAGCGGAAAGCTATTTGCAGCCCGGCATCCAGGGAATGGCGGCAGGCATTCGCCACGCGGCCGGAAGCGTACGTAGCCGTCTTCATGCCGATATAGCCGGCCAGACCGGAGAAAAAGCCGCCTGAAATGAAAGCGAAGGGAACCCAGGGGTTCTGAATGTGGAGGCAGTAGGCCAGAAAAGCGAAAACAACAGTAATGAGCACAAAGAAAATGGCGACAATCTTATACTGCTGCCGCAGATAGGCCATGGCGCCGCTGCGGACATGCCGGGCGATCATTTTCATGACCTCGTTCCCCTCATCCTGCGCTTTCATGCGGTAAAAAAAGATGCCCGCAAAAATGAGGGCCAGCACGGAAGCCGATGGGATGAGCCAAAATAAATCCTGGATGGTTATCATTGTCAGTACACTTTAAATTAAAGTGGTAAAAACATAACACCAGCTCTACTTTACTCCAAGAAAAAACCTGTGTCCGGAACGAGAAAATTCACCTTCCTGCAGAAAGACCAGCGCCATGGGAAAAGCAGCGCCTATCTATCCGCATTTGCGTCAATAAGAGAGAGCTCCTCCGGCGTAAACGGCGCACTATCCAGAGCTTTCAGGCAATCCCTGATTTGCGAGGGGCGGCTGGCTCCAATCAGAGCCGTGGTCACTACGGGATCTTTCAGCACCCAGGCCAGGGCCATCTGGGCAAGGCTCTGGCCCCGGCTCCGGGCCAGGGCGCCCAGACGGCGAATCTTATCCCCATGCTGAAGAACCCGCTCCTTTGTTAAAAAGACGGAGGAACCCGCCGCGCGGGAATCTTCGGGAATACCCTCCAGATAACGGTCCGTCAGCATCCCCTGGGCCAGGGGAGAAAAAGCGACGCACCCGATACCCGTTTCCCGGACAGCCTGAAAAACGGATGTTTCCGGTTCCCGACTAAACATATTGTAACGAACCTGATGCACCAGGCACGGAACGCCGGCCTCCCCGAGCATGGAGCACATTTGCCTGGCCTGTTCCGCCGGGAATTTGGAAATACCGGCATACAGGGCCTTTCCGGAGCGAACCGCCGTAATGAGAGCTCCCGCCGTTTCTTCAAGGGGAGTTTCCGGATCATGCCGGTGCGCGTAAAAAATATCCACATACTCCAGCTTCATGCGGGAAAGGGACTGGTCCAGGCTGGCAAGCATGTGTTTGCGGGATCCCCAGTCCCCGTACGGGCCGGGCCACATCAAATGCCCCGCCTTGGTCGCAATAACAAGTTCATCACGGAAACGGGACAAATCCTGCATGAAAATACGGCCAAAGCATTCTTCCGCCGAACCGGGAGGAGGGCCGTAATTATTCGCCAGGTCAAAATACGTGATACCGGCATCAAACGCGCCGTGAATAAGCCGGCGGGCGTTCTCAAAATCATCCGCTGCGCCGAAATTGTGCCAGAGCCCCAGGGAAACGGGAGGAAGCAGCAGCCCGCTGCGCCCGCAACGGCGGTAGGCTGCGTGGCTGTAGCGGCCGGGATCAGGAAGATAGTTCATCGGGAAAAAGGGAAATTACCGTGATTGAGACGGACGCCCATGCCGTACGCCGGAACGCCATGCTTCCGTACGGTATTTGGAAGCCAGCAGTTCCTCCACGCGGGCATTCATGCCGGGGAACAATTCCGCGTCCACGCACAGGGAATGCTTTTCCGCCAGGCGGGCAGCCAGCAATTCATCCCATCCGGAAGGGAGAAGACAATTCTGGATGCTCCCCTGGTGAAGAACGCCTCCGCGGACTCTTCTCTGGCCGCCGCCAGCCAGTTTTTCCCCGCCGGGAAAGACAAGATCACTCGTTACGGGGCTGGAAAAACAGGCCCGCCCTCCGTCCGGGGCATCCCCGTCCAGCATCACGCACTCCACCCCGCAATCCCTCAGGACGCGGGCCAGCGCCCCATGAATCCAACGGTACAAAACCGCGCTGGAAGGACGCTCTTTTTCTCCCTTGCGGTGCATGGCCAGAGTAAAGGGAATATCCTGCCGATGGTCTACAATCCCCCCCCCTGTCCAGCGGCGGACAAAATGAAGCTCCTCACCTGGGAAAATGGCGCGCGCCGTGGCCTCCTCATCAAAATAACCGTAAGTCACGGTCGGTTCCGCCCAGCGGTACGCCCTCAGCACAGGCTTCCTGCCCCATTCCAGCAGAGCTTCGTCCACGGCCATGGCTTCCTCCCCGCTTCTGGCGACAGGATCGCGCCACAGCACTAATTCCGGCAGAGGGGATAAATTGCCGACGATATTTGTGAAACCCAACATATGGCAACTACAGAACAATTAACGGCAGGAACGCTCCAGACAAAAAGCAACAGCGGCCGATTCCGCCCTCCCCGGTTTCCCGGATACAAGCCTAACGGTTCATCGGCAATGCAATCCTCTGGGTGAAAGACCGGGTATAACGTTCGAAAAATTCCTCAGGAGAGGGAGCGGGACGCTTTTTCTGCCGGATCTGGTCCACAAGAGCCATGCCTTCATCCGTCACCACCGTCATGGAAATTGTCACGGCAGTAACGCGGCCGGATTTCAAATCATCAATATTCACGCTGCTGCCTATGATGTCCAGGCGATTGCCATACACATCCATCTGGGTGCAGGAGCCGAGACGGTTGGCGCCCGTAGTCATGACCGGAACCAGCACGGATGCTCTTTGCGAAGCATCCTTGTCCGATTTGTTGCTGCCGGAATTGCCGATCTTCTTCTGGTAATCCACTTCAAAAATCAGCGTCATTTCCACAATATTCTCCACCAGGAAGTTGGAAGGGACGGTTTCATCCTGCTGGTACCGTGCATAAGCGGACCATAGATCCTGCTGGCCCAGAAGGTTCCGCACGGTATCCACCGCGCTGATTAAGTTGCGGTACAGGGAATAAACGGGAAAACCGTCAGACTCCGCCGTAGCGTCCTGGTCCAGAATCTGGTCACGGTAAAGAAGCTTGTATCCCACGCAATTCACATCACCAATGATGCGGTCATTCCGCATGTCCATACTGGACTTGGCCGGATTGCGGTCCGTAGCCGTGGTAAAGAAAACCAATTGGGAGGCATTTGTGATTTTGGCGCCTTCCGGCCCCATGGTCATCAGGTTCACGCGGGCCTCATTCAGGGAGGAAGAGCGGCCCTTTTTCCTGGAAACCTTGGTCTTTTCCGCACGGGAAACCAAATCGCTGTCCCGCTGCACCAGCATCCACTCAAAGGGATTCCCGGGACGGAACTGCATGCTTTCAAAATCCTTGGTCATGGTATCCATGGCCGTGCGGGCAAGCGTCGTGGTCCGCACATCCTGCAGCACCCATCTCCAGATATCTACCCCGCGGGAAGTCAGGGCCACAATGACCAGAACCAGCACGGTAGTGATGGTCATGGCTGCCAGGAGCTCAATCAGGGTGAACGCGCCGGATTTGATTTTGGCAAATGTCTTCATGTTTTTTCAGAGGTCTTCAGATAATGCCCGCTAACGGCGGAAAGCGAGATTGCGCGTAAACACGGGAGTCTTTAAATTTTCCCACGTCAGATGTTGTAAACGCTCAGGGTCCGTATTCAACAGCTGGAAGAACTCCGCCTGGTACAGGACTTCCGCCCCCCACGGCAAATTCAGGCCGCCGCCTTTCTCCGGCGTATAAACATACAGGGAAGGTTCCTTAATCACCTTGCCGCGGTTGTAAGGATTATAAATCGTTCCGTACTTGGGAGCCAGCTTGTACCCGTAGGAGCTTGAATCCATACGTTCCACTACCAGCTGGGTCATGCGCACGGCGAAGACGGGACCGACAAGGGCCTTGAAATCATCCCAACGCTCTTTGTTGTTCGCCAGGCAGACCCCTGTCACCACCGCAGTATTTTTGCCGGGAATGCTTCCGCCATCCTCCAGCCAGGGCTGGGGAGTTCCGTCTTTGCGGGCCCCCTTGGTCAAATCCGCCCTGTAATTGTAAACAAGAATGGTCGTAGCGGGCCTGGACGTGAACTGCATCCAGTAAAACGCCTTGTCAAAAGCGGAAACATATTTGGAGGAGGAAGACTTTCTGGCGTTGGACGCGGCACGCTCGGAATTGCGGAGTTCTCCAAGTTCCGCCGTCAGGGCGTGGACGATGCGGTCCGCTTCACGAATAGTCAGGGCGGACTGAACCGTCCTTCTGGCAGGAATAAACATGGCCATGAACACTACAATCAGCACGGCCACCACGCCGATCGCAAGCACCACTTCCGTCAGGGTGAACCCCTTGGCACGAGACTGTTTCATACACTTGGTCAACATAAAATGGGAAATCTGGTATTATATCACAGAAACTAATTGGGAATCACCTGCTCCGTCGTCCTCAGACGGCTGATATTGCCTTTGGGATAAATCACAATGCCGCCTGCCAGGCCCGGTTTGCCGTCCACCATCGGGGTTGGCCTCTCCTCCTTGCCGTTCCCGGCGGAACCGGCAACCACCACCAGGCGGGTGGGGGCGTTCGGCTGGGACATGCGGCCTTCCTCGTCAAATTCAATGAAGTAAATATCCGTCATTCCGTTGCCGGGAAGGTTGACGGTATCCTGCCCGTCACGGCTGGCAAAATCGCGGGCCGTGGATTTCTCGCCCCTGGCTTTCTTCGAGCCTTCCAGAAGGGTGCTGTAGGCCGGACTGACGTAAAAACCGGCGGGGAGAGTCTGCAAACGGTTCACCAGATGCCATTTCCCGGTGCGGGTATTTTTGGACATCACGCCCAAAGTGCGCATATTGCGGGCTTCGTCATCGGGAGTGCTCACAATAATCAGGCGGCTCCACGTTCCTTTGCCCATGGCATCCAGCCGCGCCTCCTGCACCATGCCGTCCACCATTTCAACGGCGGCCTGAAGCCCCTGCCCCCTGCCCCCGCCCCTCAACATGCTGGCGGCCAAGGCCATCATGGCAACCATAATGGTAATGACAACAATCAATTCCACCAGGGTAAACCCCTTGCTCCCCGGCGAGGAACAGCGCGGAGCCATTCCGGAATGCTTGGAAAAATATCTCATACAGATGATGCAGGATTGAACAACGATTTTTGGCATGCTACCCGTTTCAGACGGACACGGCAATCATTTTTTGAGGAACTGGAATGCCTGATATGTTCCTGTCCAACAAAATTCCGGCAAGGAATCGCCATGCGGAAATCCCTGCTTCCGCCATCCTTCCGGAAAAGAAAAACATCCGGTCGGTCCAACTCCCGCATTTCAAGAAGGATAAGGCCGGAACGACAAGAAAAGAATTTTTTGTCCTCCTTTTCCAAAGCCTTCATTTTTTCCCTTTCCATCTCCCCTGCTGAAAAAACATCAGGCCCTGCTTATCTTAATTCCACCCACACGCCGCGGTGGTCGCTGGCCTGGAGCGAGGGGGGAGAGTCAAGGATGCCCATGGGAGGCTTGCGGCCGAGGCGCTTTTTCAGAGTATTGTTCAGGAAAAGATGGTCGAAGGAATGGTAGGTGTCACCGTCTTCGTAGTAAATGGTCCAGGTCTCACCACGAGAATCCCTGGGCTTCAAACGGTTCAGGCGGTATTCCGTTTTGGCCGGCCCCTGGATGACCTGCACGGCGCTGTCTGACGGGCCGTCATTAAAATCTCCGTACAGAAGCAGAGGCATGCCGTCCTGAGAGGCAAGAGCTTCATTCAGGTAGTCCCGCAGGGCGTAGGCTTCCCTTCTCCGTGTGTCCTCTGCGGAACCGTCACGGCTGAGGCGTGATTTCAGGTGAATGCCCACCAGGCGGAACAGCCGTCCGTCCGGCATGCTGACCGTGGCGTCCAAAATGCCCCGCAGCATTGTCTTTTTCCGTTTCGCCTCTCCGGATACAGGCATGTCCGTTACGGAACGGTCATCCGCGATGCGGTATTTGGAAAGAAGGGCCAAACCACGGTCCTCCCCGTCCCGCATGACAAGAACTTTGTACGGCAAATGAACTCCTTTTCTTTTCAGCCGCATTTGCAAGTCACGAACGGCAGCCTCCCCGCCCATTTCACACAGCCCCACGATTTCCGCCCCCGATTGGCGAACCAGCTCCGCCACGGCTTCACGGGCTTCCACAGGCTTGTATTTTACCTGAAAATTGCTTCTCCTCGGGTCTTCCGGCACAAAGTAGTTGCCGGCGTTCATGGTCAGCAAACGAACGGGCTCCCCCTTGTCGGGGATTTCCACCTTCTCCCGAACCGTCTGCCGCTCTTCCCTCTGGCGGGAGGGAACCGCCTGCGGTTCATTATCCAGCGGCGCCCACTCCGTCAAACCGTACCCCACCACCGCGCACAACGCAATCAGGGCCGCGATGACGGAGGTTCCCCTGCGTTTTGACGTTTTCCTGATCATGTCCGTTTCCCTGAAAGATTTTCTCCACGACGGACGTAGTGAATGAACAGGACGGACCGTGCAGAATTTTCCGTCCTATTACTCGGCTTTCGCTTCACTTCCATCCGTAGTTCATGATAAACCATGAATGTGTCCCCATTGCAACCCCATAACGAGTCCCAGCCTGACGAGCAGACACTTTCCCAATACGCGGAACATACCAGGAAAAGCCTGATCGCGCGTTTGGAAAACTGGGAAGACCAGCGTACCTGGGATGAATTTTACCGGACATATTGGCGGCTTATTTATTCCGTCGCCCTCAAGGCCGGATTAAGGGAAGACGAGGCCTGGGACGTGGTACAGGAAACCATTCTTTCCATCGCCAAGCAGAGCAGGAAAAATATTTACAAACCGGAACAGGGTTCCTTCAAACTCTGGCTATGGAACATGACCCGCTGGCGCATCAATGACCAGTTCCGCAAGCGGAAAAAGGACACGGCCATGCTGATGAACCCTGATGCCACGGATACCCTGGAACACCCCATCGACAAAATCCCGGATGAAGGGAAGAATAATTTTGACCAGGTATGGGAACGGGAATGGCAGAATAACCTTCTTCAGGCGGCTCTGGAACGCGTCAAAGCAAAAGTGTCGCCCAAGCAGTTCCAAATTTTTGACTATTATGTCCTGCGGGAGTGGGACGCGGCCAAGGTCCGCCGGCAGCTCGGAGTCACGATTGCCCAAGTTTATCTGGCAAAGCACCGCGTAGGAAGCGCTTTGAAGAAAGAGCTGCAATTTCTTCAATCCCAGGAAAAGGAAAAAGAAAAATAGGAGCCCATCTTAAAAACCAGCCGGCGTCCTTGATACGCATCCCTCCGGCCAGACCTCCTTTCAGAAAGGATTCCTTTATTTTGCCTCTTGCCAAGACAGCGGTTTTGTCGTTAGATTAACGGCAACTGCAATGCCGCCCTCACGCAACAGACATTCCGCCCAGAGAGTTTTTACCTGGGACAAAATCAAAATGGCCCTGGCGGCGGCGGAAGAAGGATTTTACATCTGGAATATTAAAACGGGCGTCATTCATTACACGGACCGCTGCCTGACCATGATGGGGGCCAGCCGCAAGGAGAAAGCTCCCAATATCTTCACCCAGCCGGAGCTTACCATACACGAGGAAGACCAGGCTTTTTTTTCCCAGGAAGTGCGCCGTTATCTGGACGGCCACTCCCATGTGCCCATGCGCATTGAAATCCGGATGAAGAAGCTGAACTCCAAAAGCTGGAGCTGGGTCCGCGTCAACGGCCTCGCCCGCAGGGACAAACAGCGCCGGCCCGTTATGCTGGTGGGCGTATGGGTCAATATTACCCGGCGGAAAACGGCGGAACTGCGCGCTGCGGAGGACAGGGACCTGTTTCATACCCTGATTGAACACATTCCCGACAGCATCTATTTCAAGAACCGGGAATCACGTTTCGTCCTGGCGAATACCGCCACAGCCAATAAGCTGGGCGTACCGACGCCGGCAGACCTGACCGGACGCACGGACGATTACTTTTTTGACCAAACGATGTCCGATATTTCCCGCAAGGAGGAAATGGACATCATGGTTACCGGACGCCCCATCCGCGCCCGCCTTCATCATGAGACATGGCTCCACAAGGATGATTCCTGGAGCCAAATCAGCAAGTTCCCGTGGTACGGACGCAACGGAGAGCTAAAGGGAATTGTAGGTATTTCCAGTGATGTCACCAAACTGGTGAAGACAGAAATCAAGGCCACGGAAACGGCCCGCATCCTGGAGGAACGCAACAGAACTCTGGAAAAGGAAATAGATTTGGCCAGGGAAATCCAGTTCGCCCTGCTTCCCTACGAAATTCCCTCCCGCTCCCATACGGAACACGGCCTGACCCGCCATGCGGATTTTCACCATATTTTCACTCCTTCGGAGGGTGTTGCAGGAGACTGGTTCGATGCTTTTCCCGTAGGCAATTCCGGCGTTGGCGCCATTGTCTGTGACGTGATGGGCCACGGCATCCGCGCCGCCCTGATCGCCTCCATGCTCCGCGGCCTGATGGAACAATTGTCCCACCTGGCGGATAATCCGGCGGCTTTCCTTACTTCCCTCAACCACCAGCTCGCCAAAATCCTGCAACGGGCGAACACCACCATGTTCGCCTCCGCCGTTTATATTTACCTGGATCTGGAAACCGGGGTCATGACAGCCTCCACAGCCGGACATCCGCATCCCATCATTCTGGGGCCGGACGGGGTCGCCCGCAAAATGCCTCTGCCCAGAGGCATCGCCCTGGGACTGCTGGATGACGCTACGTACCATAATGCCCAGTTTTCGCTCCTGGCGGGGGCCCGCATCCTGATGTACACGGACGGCCTGACGGAAGCCGCCAACCAGGACGGGGAAGAAATGGGCGTGGAAAGACTGATTGACTATTTCAACAATTCTTCCCCTCACAGCACCAAGGATTTCGTTCATCAGGCCCTTACCTGCGTAGCCAAATTTACCGGCTGCACCAATCAGGCCGACGATATCTGCATGCTGGGCATCAGCTATTCCGAACACGAAGCAAAAACGGACGGTTAACAGCCGGTTCCTGACGTTTCTGCAACCTGCTTCCTCTTCCCTCATCCGGCCGCATTCCGGAATTTCCACGAGGGAAAGCCCCCATGCACTCCCTTTTCCGCAGAATGCGGACCGGCGTTTTTCACCTGCCGTAAATGGAGGAAAGGCGCTATGTCGTCTCCGGACAGTCATCCGGAGAAAATTTGAAATGACGCCAAGATGGAACGCTCAGCATCCAAATGGAAAACAAGGCTTCCAACCCTCCCGCCAGGACAATCGTTGTCTGAACACCCCAGGCATCCACCACAGCTCCCCACCCCATGGCCGCCAGCGGCTGCACACCGATGGTGACAATGCTGAACAGCCCCAGAATGGCCGACTTGCGTTCCGGGGGAGCCAGAAGCTGCACAGCGGATGAAGAAGTAACGAAGAGGGAAGAAGTGGCCAAACCGGCAAAAAAGAAACAGAGGGCCTGCACTTCCACCACCGGGACGACACCGGCCACACACAGTGCGCATCCCATCCACAGGGTACCTGAGGAAAGTTTGGCCCCCACCCTGTCGCTTTTGCGTGCAAACGGCAGAACAAAGAGGATGCTCACCATGGCCCCGGCTCCGACCGCACTCAGAATGAGGCCGGTATTCCTAGGATTTCCGTGCATCAATGCCGGAACAATCTGATAGAGGGATTGCCCGCAGATATTCTGAATGAGAGCGCTGATCATAATAAAAAGCAGACTGCGCGTGGCAAGCACCGTCTTGAGGCCGGATGCTTTCCTTCCTGCGCCGCGCTGCTTTCTGGGAGCGGAGGTATCCGCTACGCATCCCTTTAAGGCAACCAAGCAGCCAACGAGAGGCAGGCTTGCCGCCACATTGCCGCCAAAAGCGGTTCCGGCGCCCCATTCCGCAATGATATAGCCGGCAAGCGCCGGCCCTATGGCCCGGCACGTATTAAATACCAGAGAGTACATGCCCACGGCCTCCTGTAATTGCCGGCGCGGTATCAGGTCGCCCACAAAAGCCTGCTGCGTGGGAAAACCCACCGTCTGATTGACACCCATCACCAGCCCAGCGGCGTACAGGTGCCACAACTGGAGCATATCCAGCACAGTCAGCAGAAACAGGGCTGCCGCCACCAGCCACTGAACGCACTGCACGGCTATGAGAAGTTTTCTCCGGTCAAAACGGTCCCCCAGCCCGGCCAGCAGCATTCCTCCCAGAAAAAAAGGAAGGGCGTTCAAGGCTGCCAGCAGCCCCACTGCCGTAGCGGAACCGCCGGAAATATCATACACAAGAATGCCCATGGCCGTCACCTGCAACCACATTCCAATCAGGGCGCAGGCCTGCCCCGACCAGAATATTTGCAGGTTCCGCACCTGAAGGGGCTTGAAGAAGCCCAGCCAGTCATTCAGCCATCTCATCAGCCCCGCCATCCTAGCCCCAGCCGGTGGAAGCGTCCAGAAGCGAGTGCGGCAACGTCCCTGTTCCGAAATCTTCTTATTCCTCTGCGGTATAACAGGCCGGATAATCCCTGGAAGGGAGCCAGGCGGGAAGGTCTTTCATCCTGCCCGCAGCACGTTCGGAAACCGGCGTACGCCAAATCTTAAAGAAAGGCCCCATGTTCTTTCCCGTGACTTTGGAAAAAGCGTTCATGACCCATTCCCATTTTTTTTCATCACTCAGTTCGCCGTTGTCATAAGGCTTGTCATGGAATTGAAGAGCCACCTGGCGGAAGGCGTCAAATCCCAGATAGTACATCAGCTCCACCCAGAAGAAGAGCTGCACCTTGTTGGGAGCCTCATTGTAAGTCTGGGTGCCTGAAAAATATTTTTTCATTTCCGCGCTCATGCCGGACGGCCCCATACCGCCGCCCCAGCAGGATTCAAAGTCTTTTCCAGTTCCCATCACTTCACACACCATGGAGAATATGTTGACGGATACCTCCGTCTGGCCTTCCATCGTAAAGGGAGGGGATTGGTGGTTATGCCCCAGTTCATGCCACAAACCCCAGCTTCCGGAATGGATGATGGAACCGGTGGCGATGGAATTCGTCCAGTCCTTTGTGGCCATGGCGGGATAACCGGAATGCCCGGCCCCGGCGGATATCTGCCTGTCCACGACAAAGCGCATCGGATGATGCAGGCGGTCCGGCTTGGTATCCCATCCCATAATCCAGTCCTGAAGAGCCATGTTTTTTTGCAGAAATTCCGCCGTCTTCTGAACATCCGGACACTGTTTCAGCTGTTCCACGGGCATCGTGACAATAAGCCGGGGCATGCGGATTTCCCCCCACGGGGCCTTGGTATTTTCCAATTGTTCGGCCCATTGTTCCGGAGTGGTCTTCCCCATTACGAACAGAGGTGACGGCACGGCTCCGGAAATCTGAACCTTGAAGACCTTTCCCCGTCTGGGACGCTGGCCTACATTCACATAAACAAGGCCGCCCATCGGATTCACCATTTTCACGCGCCCACGGCCAGCCGGAACCTGCATGGTTATTTCCGGCACTCTTTTCCATTCATCCAGCTTATGAAGGCTGTCCGTATGGCATCCTATGCGGACGCTGATCGAACCGTCTTTGGGAGCGCCGGACAGGGAACACGAAATTTCCGCCCCGGGCGGCGCATACAGTCCCGTACTATGCCAGCCTCCAATATTGGAATCTATCTCCACCGTCCGCCTGACCGTCTGGGCCCCATTCTCCGGAACGCCGGGAAAATCCTTCGCCGCCGGGCACGCCTTCAGCGAGACAAGTTTGGCATCCTTCCATTCCCGGCATTTTTCCAGAAGCGCCTGCATGCGTCCGGCGTCTTTCCCTTTTTTCCACGGAGAGGAACCCGTGGGGAATTCCTCCATACCCTCCATTTTTTCCGCCTTGTCCCAGGACCATGTTTCCAGCGGCTTATCTTTTTCCGTCTGGATTTCATCCCTGCAAGGAATAGAATAAACGGAAAGCTCCGGCATCCGGTTTTTCACGGGTTGGGGAAAACGCCCTTCCGGTTCAGGCTCTTCCTCCACAGGAATATCTTCCTCCTGCCTGCGGGCCTCTTCCTCACGTTCGCGCCGTTCCAGCTCCTCCCTTCTCCTTTTTTCCCGTTCTTCGCGTTCGGCCTGCTCCTGAAGCTTACGGGCCGCTTCCGCCGCCTGCCGCGCCTTCTCTTCCTGCGCTTCCTCATAAGCCTTCTGGGCCGCCAGCCGTTCCTTTTCCTTCTTCTCCCTGATTTCCCGTTCCCGTTTTATTCGCTGTTTCTCCGCAGCTTCCCTGGCCTTTTTCTCCTTCAATTTACGTTCAGCGGTCAATTCCTGGGCCGCTTTTCTTTTTGCCAGGTTATCCTGGTAAAGATAATATCCGGCTCCGGCACCGCAAACCAGCAGCAACACTAAAAACCAGCCCACGGCGGAACCTCTGGAAACGCTACGGGAAAAAGAGGGAATGTTCATGTAATCGGGATTGGGAAAGAATCTTTCCCATTTCTGCATTGCAGGCATTCCTTGTCAATACGATTCTTCCCCTTCCGGGAGCGCCTTGATAAAAGAAACATGTTGAAAGCCGATCTCCCGTCAGCATCCGGCCCTCCCCCGTTTTCAAATATCCTCCTTCAAAACCTCCGCCTTCATCCCGAAATAGGGAAACACTCCATGCGCCAGGCCGTCCAGAACGCCCCGGGTGCGCGGTTCCGGGCTAATGTATCCATGGCCGCGGGCAACCATGTCTTTCACTTCCTGCGCCGCATTGGAAGGGCAGCACCGGAATGCCTCCGGCAAGTGCCGCATGGCGTCCAGATCATTATGCCCGTCGCCGAAAATGGCGACATGGGAAGACGGAATGCCGAACCGGGAGGCAACAAAGGAAAGGGATGTTCCCTTATTGTAATCACGGTGGCTGAAACGCAGGTAGGGACCTGCCCTTTGCGTGACAATTTCCTCATACGGACCAACCGTATCCTGAATGACGCAGGAAACTTCATCCAGGCCGCAGGCATCATCCACCACCAGGGAAAAAGCGTCATTGTCCTGCCTGCGGAGTCCCAGCCCGGAAAACCGGCATTCCAGCTGGCTCATCAATGATTCCAGCATGCCGCCGTAACGGGTGAACAAGCTGTCATGGGCAACAGCGCAGTCATCGTTCCACGCAACACCGGGCATCAGTCTGCCCTCCGCATCCGCCAGATGAACATTCCGTTCCATCGTCACCGTGAAATCCGGGGCAAACGCTTCCGCATCATCCCGGAACATATCCGCCAGACCTTCCCTCAGGTAGACAGGGTCACGCCCCGTATTAACGCCCCAGAGAACACCATACTGCGACCGGAGCATGCGCATGGTTCTAAAAAAAATGATCCTTTCTTCCGCAGGGCCGCCAAGAGTGAACAGAGTATCGTCAAAATCAAAGGAGAAAAGATACCGGAGCTGTTCGGGTTTCGGCAGCGCCCGGACCGGAAGGAAACGCATCAATTCCATCTCAATCCGGCACCTCCCTTCACTACGGCGCGGCTCCCCGCACACACGACGGGTTCAGCCAGAGGGATGTCATCCTCTACCGGCTCTGCCGAAGGGATGCGTTCCTCCACAGGCTCTGCCGAAGGAATCGTTTCCGGAATGGGTTCCGCCTCAGGAATTACTTCCTGACGCGGCACAGGATTTTCCCGGCGTTCCGGGGCGGCAGAAGATGGACGCACTGCGGGGGGCGCTTTCCTTTCTGCCGAGGAGGCGGGGATTCCGGCGCGGGCACCCACGCCGGCCCGCACCTGGCGGGCGACAGGGGTGTTCATATCCACCGCATACGTAAGGGGCAGGCTCCCGGCGGGTATTTCTTCTCCCGGCTTGCGCATGTGGATTTCCACCCTCCGGTTGGCGGCCTGGGCATCCCGGTCCCCCCTGATGGAAACGACGGGACGGGAAGCGCCGCAAGCGCGTATGTACAACCTGCATTCCCCATTCGGACGCGTCAGAGCTATGCCGTTATCCTTCAGCCACTGCCGGACGGCATTAGCACGCATCAGGGAAAGCACGGCATTATATTCCTCGGAACCAAAGCTGTCCGTATGACCTTCCACAATGAAAATCGTATCCGGATTTTTCATCATCAGCCCCGCAAGCTGAAGCATGCTCAGCCTGGCGGAATTTTTCATCACCGCCTTGTTGTATTCAAAAAGAAGATCCGCTCCCAGCCTGCTGTACCCGCTGTCCTTGCCCAAGGAGGACTGGGCCATGAGCTGGGAAAGAGATTTGCTCCCATCCGGCAAATGGGAATCATCCTGACCGCCCGCCCCTTTGAGCTTATTGTTATACCATTCATCCGGATTCACCATGTCCGGTTCAGCCGTCTTGATTGTAACCGGACTGGCGGAAGATTTCAGCATCTCAGGCGGAGAGGGTTCGGGCAACCCCTTCGCGACGGCATTCATGTCCACCTGCGGCATTTTCGGGGAAAGGGATTCCGGGGGGGAAGGACTTACCGGATCCGCGGAAAAGCTGGTTTCCCCCGGAGCAATCACTACCTGCTCCGGAAGCATATCCTCTAAATCCGGCAATTCCGGGGGAATCTCTTCAAGTTGCTCAATATCCGGTTTTTCAACGGCTTCCGCTACATCCGGAGCAGGACGGTCGTCCGCCTTCAGAACTATTTTTTCAGGCAGAGGCTTTCTGTCCTCCTGGACAGCGGGGGCTTTGTGCACATGAATGCCCAGGTCAAACCAGCTCAGAACGATAAACCCCAGGTAATGCACCAGCACGGCGGCAAGGAGAGCCCCTGCCGCCACAGCTGCCAGATGGCGAGGCGCGGGCAAAATAAAACGGCTGCGCCTGCGGCGGTTTTCGCGGAGTTCTCGGTTGTTGTCCTGATTCGCACTCACGGGATCATCAGCAAAAGGAAAGGAACAATTCATGAACCGGAAGGAGCGGTACCCGTAACGGGCGCACTGTAAGACTCATGAGGCAACACCCTGGGCATGGGCATGCGCGTATTCTCATGAATCCATTCCGCAATGCCAGCCTGCAGCTCGTCATCCCCCGCATAGACGTTGACCTTATAGACCTTTTCAAATTTTTCCCCCTTCTTTCCTTCAATGGAATGCAGGAAAGTCCGTTCCCGGGTGCCATACGGTTCCCCTTCCCGGATGGATTCATAAAGCTGTTTTTTCTCATTTTTCAGGGAATCGTAAATGCTCAGGCAATCTTCCAGCGTGGAGAAAAAATATTGGTTCGTACAAACCACCATGACCGGATAATCCAATTTCAGGGCATCATCCACGGGAGCCACGTCAAACGTACTGAAACCCGCACGCCAATCCACCCCGGCATCCAGCAACCAATAAGCGGCATAGCACAGAGGCTTGCCCCAATCCTGCTCCATCTCCCGGACAGCCACGGTTTTCAGGGAAGGAAAGCAGTCCATGCTGACCATGCAGCGGATGCGGGGATCTTCAGACGCGGCTTTCAACAGCACGGCCGCACCAAATCCCTGACCCACGGCGGCCACGGGAGGCAATCCACCCTGCTTCCGGGATACGGCGTTCAAAAGCGCCGTTACATCCGCATATTCCCTTAATCCGTACGTGCAGAATTGACGGGTATTGTTCTTCCCTCGCGGATTCCATATCAGGCTCGTGTAACCGGCTCCAGCCAGCCCTTCCGCCAGAGGGAGGGAACTTTCCACTCCCTCATTCCAAGAAGCGGCTATCACGACCAGCTCCGGTTTTGCTTCCAAATGTGGCATTTTCCCACGCAATTTCAGAGTATCCCGCACGCGGCTCTGGCGCGGAGACAGAGCCTCCGGACGCCCCGGGCGCACCAGATAACCTTCAATAGCCGTGCCATCGGATGAAACGGCTTCCACGGGTTCCATCACCAGGGAACCCGCGACGGGATAAGAGGAGGGTTCCTCCCCTCCCACGGGAATGAGCAGAGGAGTGGAGACGTACCACGCAAACCACGCCAGAACACCCGCAGCAACCAGAAAAAACAGAAGAAACAATTGAACAAGACGTTTAAACATGGAAAGGCTGCTGCCGGGAAACAGTTGTCAGGAAGATTTTATCTCATCCAGTTTACGTTGACAACAGTCAACTTCTATCAGGAGGAACATCTCCCGCAGCCATTTCCTCCCTTTAAGGAGCGGAACCGCACTGAAGTTCACGAAGCAAGCACGGACATGCGGTTCCGGCAGCCCTTTATCCCTGTCCGGCGGCCAAATAACGCTTTATTTCCCGCTCCCGATCTGGCATTCTTGCCCCACCCTCTTTTTTCATGGCAATCCAGGCCCGACATTTCCGCCAATGGTCCGCATTTCTCCTCCTGCTTGCGCTAGGAGGAGCGGCAGCCTGGTTCCTGATGCCCCGGGAATGGTCCCAGATGCAATGGGAAATTCCCGGTACGCCGTCCGAATATCCCCTTTCCCAGCTCCTGCGGCCCTGGCTCATCCTTCTGGGTTGCTTTCTCCCCGCTCTGGGAATGTTCCTGTACAACCGTTCGAGCATCCTGGACAAGTATGTGGCGCGCACCTGGTTCACGGCCTTCATCATGTGTACGGCCATCCTGACGCTGATTTACATTATCGGAGATTTTGCGGACAATGTGGGAGACCTGATGAACCTGGACGCACCCCTCATGGGCACGTTCCGCTTTTACCTGAGCCAGCTGCCCATGATCCTGAACCTGATTCTGCCTTATACCCTTCTCCTGGGAACACTCTGGGCGCTTACCAAACTTTCCTCATCCTCAGAAATCACCGGCATGCTGCAGTCCGGACGGTCCCTGCTCCGAATCAACACCCCCATCATCATCGGCGCCGTCTTTGCCTCCATCTACTTCGGCATCTTCGGGTTCCACTGGGCGCCCAACTCCGCCCTGTACAGGAAACTGATGTTCTCCTCCCTGAGCCAGAACAAAAACAACCATGCTTCCCAGAGCACCATCTACAAAAATGATGCGGAATCCCGCATCTGGTATCTGGGCAATCCTCCCGGAATTGATTCCCCCGGCAATCCTTTCCGGCAGGTGCGGGTGGAACAGTTCAGCGCCCCCGGAAAGATGAAATACGAGCTGTTTGCCGATGAAGCCACCTGGGATCCGGCCTCCAGAACATGGACCTTCCGGCAGGCCATCAAAAGAAATTATTCCCAGGAGGAACCCCGCCAGCTCCACGATGTTCCCGTTTTTGCCGGGCAGGAATACCAAACGCTGAAAGAGCATTATCCCGAAACACCCTGGCAACTGATTTCACCCAACGTCCGCGTGGATACACAGGGAACCCCGGCTCTCCAAGAACTCATCAAGTCCGGCACGACAAATGCCAGGTACCTCAGAAGCCTGCAGACGGAATGGCACGTCAGGATCGCCCGCATATTTTCCTGCATTATCCTGACATTTATTGCCATCCCCTCCGCCATCACGTTCCAGAGGCGCTCCGCCATGTCCGGCATCGGCATTGCGTTGTTCCTGGCGGCAGCCATGCTGTTCCTGTATGAGTTTTTCCCCACCCTGGCCTCCGCAGGCTACCTCCCCACCTGGCTGGGAGCATGGATGCCCAACATTATCTACACCATCATCGCCATCCGCCTTTTTCAAACCAAGCTGGCTCACAGAAGCTTCTCGGAATTATTGAGAGGCTTGAAAAAGACTCCCGTCCATGACCCCTCCTGATCATTTTGCCGATTCCCGGGAAGCCGTTCTGAAAGCCCGCGCACTGCTCCGGCAAGCACACGCCGTCATTTTTGATTTTGACGGATTGCTGGTGGATACGGAATATGCCATTTATTCCTCCTGGGAACGGGTTTTCGCGTCCTGCGGCCACCCTCTTCCCCTGGATTTGTTCAACCAATGCCTGGGCAGCGGCTACACCCACTGGAATCCCGGAGAACATCTGGAGAAATTGACGGGGCGCACTTTCGACTGGGAAACCGTCAACAGCCGCCGCCAGGAGGAAATCGTCCGGGATCTGGAACATGCCGGCCTCCTGCCCGGCGCCGGAGAACTCATCCGGAACCTGGGGGAAGCCGGAACCCCTATGGGAGTGGCCTCCAGTTCTTCCCACCGCTGGGTGGACGGCTGGCTGAACAGATTGGGCATCATGCCCTATTTTCAAACCGTCGTCTGCCGCGACGACGGCCTCCCCGTCAAACCGGATCCGGCCCTGTTCCTGAAAGCCGCGGAAAACCTGGGTAAATCTCCGTCCGAATGCCTGGTGCTGGAAGACTCCCAGAACGGCACTACAGCCGCACACCGCGCAGGAATGCCAGTCATCTCGGTTCCAAACAGGGTAACGGAGCAGGCGGATTTTTCCCTGGCGACCAGTATCATCCGCTCTCTGACGGAACTTCTTTAGAAATCAGGAATTTCTATTCCATAACGCCTGTTTCCTGACGGAATTCCTTTCATGCCTGATGCAGGGGGCTGCGCCGCCAGGAACGCCTGGCGCGGCTCAGAGCCTCGGCTTTCATGCTCTCCTGCCGGCCTCCTAAAAGCGGCCTCCTGTTTTACCTCATTGCCCTGATTCTTCTGACCTGAGGAGCGGCGCATTCCATCATGCCCGCACTTTTCCTTATATGGAAACCGCTGTTCGTGCCCGCCATCGCTTTTTTCATGGGAACGATGCTGATGTTCATGCATCTTCCCACCGGCGGCATGAGGAAAATGCCCGCGCAGGAGCAGGGCCGCTGGCACGGAGGCAGGCATTTCCCCTGTTCCATGGGATATTGCCTATTTGACGGAACCCCGCCATGAACACGCCAACAAAAAACCGCCGGCTCCCCAACGGGCCGGCGGCTTACCCCCTTTTATTCAGGGAAATTATTTGTTCAGCTCCGCAACGGCGGCTTCCAGGCTGGGCACGTCTTCAATGGAGATGACCGTAGCTTCCTTGCAGATGCGAGCCATCATGCCGGCCAGCGTCTTGCCCGGCCCCAGTTCAATGAAAAGGCGGTGGCCCTGGTCCACCAGCTTCTGCATGGAAGCCGTCCAGCGCACGGATCCGCATACCTGGTGTTCCAGCATGCTGCGGATGTCGTCCGGACCTTCCACTACCCGGGCTTCATAATTGCAATAAACAGGCATGGACGGCGTACCGAAGGAAATATTCTTGAGTTCTTCCGCCAGCTTTACCATAGCGCTGTGCATCAGACGGGAATGGTAGGCGCCCGCCACATTGAGCTTCTTGGCAATCTTGCAGCCGGCGGCCTTCGCCCCTGCTACAGCCTTGGCCACACCTTCCTCCGTACCGGAAACGACTGTCTGGCCGGGGCAATTGAAATTGGCAACATCCACGTCACATTCCTGCGCCAGCTTAATGACGTTTTCATCCGTGCCGCCGATCATGGCGGCCATAGTGCCTTTCGTGGCGTTGCATGCTTCCTCCATAAACGCGCCGCGCTTCTGGACAAGGCGGAGGCCTTCTTCAAAAGAATAGGTCCCGGCAGCGGCATGAGCCGTGAATTCCCCCAGGGAAAGGCCGGCGGCAGCCACAGGATTCAGGGAGGGAACGAGCTCCTTCAAGACGGCCAGGCAGGCAAGGCCATGTACGTAGAGGGCGGGCTGACAGTTGCAGGTACGCGTCAGTTCTTCGCCGGGGCCTTCAAACATGACGGCAGAAAGGGATTCTCCAAGCGCCTTGTCCGCCTGTTCAATCAGGGCTTTGGCGACGGGATACTGGTCATACAAATCTTTGCCCATGCCTACTTTTTGGGCACCTTGTCCGGAAAACAATAATACTGCGTCCATAGTTAAAGCTGGATTATAACGTTCCGGCAGGAAAGAAGCAAGAGCGATATTATCGCCATAACTTCCTTATTGCCAATAAAAAATCCGCTCCGGCCTCACAAAAGGCCGGAGCGGGGTATTAACAGGATGTTCCAGAGGTGCGTCTTAGGCGGTGGCTTCCGTGGTGGCGGGAGCTTCTTCCTTTTCGGCAGCCTCACGGGGCAGATCGATAATTTCGATCATGGCCACAAGGGCGGAATCAGTCAGACGCTGGCCCAGCTTGACGATGCGGGTATAGCCGCCCTTGCGTTCCGCGCAAAGAGGAGCGATTTCATCAAACAGCCGCTTAACGGCGGTCGTATTATGAATGGTAGCGGTAGCCAGGCGGCGGGAATGCACGTCACCGCGCTTGGCAAGCGTAATCAGCTTTTCCACATAGGGGCGCAGGGCCTTGGCCTTGGCCAGGGTGGTGGTGATGCGTCCATTGAGGATGAGGCTGCATGCCTGGTTGGCGAGCAGAGCCCTGCGGTGAGAAGCATTGCGCTGAAGCTTGGAGGTTTTTACACCGTGTCTCATGATGATATTTTTCTATGTGTGTTGGTTTTGTGAGATTTAGTCGTCGTCGTCTTCGATGTTGGCGGCAATCAGGTCTGCCAGGCCCACGGGGCTTTCCTCTTCCAGACCCAGGCGCGGCTTGGCCTGCGGCACGGGACCGGTAAGCAGGGAGGGATCCACCTGAACGCCCAGGGAGAGACCCAGTTCTAGCAATTTGTCCTTGATTTCGTTGAGGGATTTTTTGCCGAAATTGCGGTACTTGAGCATTTCGCTTTCGCTCTTCATGGCAAGCTGGCCAACGGTCGTGATATTGGCATTGTTGAGGCAGTTGGCGGCACGCACGGAAAGCTCGATTTCGTTGACGCTCATGTTGAGCAACTTGCGCAGGCGGGCCGTTTCCTCGTCCTGGACGGCGGAAGGAGCTTCCTCAAAGTTGACCTGCTTGTCGTCATAGTTGACGAATACGTCCAGATGATGGCGCAGAATGGCGGAAGCCTGGAGCATGGCGTCTGCGGGGGCGATGCGGCCGTCCGTCCAGACTTCAAGGATCAGCTTGTCGTAGTCAGTCATCTGCCCCACACGGGTATTCTGCACAGAATACTTCACGCGGGTAACCGGAGAGAAAATGGAGTCGATCGGAATCACGCCGATGGGCATATCCGGCACCTTGTTTTCATCGCCGGTGGCAAAACCGCGGCCCACGCGAACCTGGAATTCGCATTCGAACATGGTGTCCTGGTCCAGAGTGCAAATGATTTGATCGGGATTGACCACCTGGTAAACGGTGTCGTCGGCAATATCGGCAGCAGTCACAACGCCCTGCTTATGCACGCGCAGAGAGAGCAGGCGCGGTTCCTTGCCGTTATGCTTGAATTTGACCTTTTTCAGGTTCAGCACGATTTCCGTCACATCTTCCACCACACCGGGCAGGGAGGAAAATTCATGCTGCGCGCCGGCGATGCGGACGGAGGTAATGGCGGCGCCTTCAAGAGAACCCAGAAGAACGCGGCGCAGGGAGTTGCCAAGCGTATGGCCGTAACCGTTTTCAAACGGTTCCGCCACAAAGGTCAAATGATTCGCATCATTCGGATCTTCAATTTTTTCCAGACGGCTGGGAACCTCAAAACGGGCCAGCGTGGTAACGGCGGTTTCTTCTGCAGTAGTGGTTTCGTTTTCCGACATAATCGTATGTAATGTACCGGGTTTCCCCTCAACACGGACATGGCGGCCAATGCGCCTGAAGGACCAACGGCATGTTGTGGGAACGCCCGTGCGGGGAGCAATGTAACGATCTGTTTTCAACAATCAACTCTTTTCATGCCCGCCGGTAAATTTTCTGTGACTTAATGTACGTCATCTGGCATAGTAGGGCAAACCTATCATACCAACTCATGAAGCATCCTGATTTTTTGGACAACAGGGATTTTACAGGTGAAGACAAGAAACGTCCCTCCACCATGTCCATGGATTCCAGCTACCAGGCTCTGGAAGGCGCCGTTAAAAAGCTTTCCGAAATAGCCTCCACCAGGCACGATCCCCGCTACCTCCAAGAGTATATCAAAACGGGAATCAACATGGCCCAGTCCGCCGCCTCGGACCATGATTTTACCGTCCTGATCCGCTCCGGGCGGGAGATGTACCGCGCCAACTGCGTTTTCGCCCCGTACCGCCACATCCGCAAGATTTCCGTCTTCGGCTCCGCCCGCATCAGGAATGACGAACCGGCGTATGAAACGGCGAGGGAATTCGCCAGGGAAGCCAGCGAACACGGCTACATGGTCATTACCGGAGGCGGACCGGGCATCATGCAGGCAGCCAATGAAGGGGCGGGAGAACAACGCTCCTTCGGCCTGAACATCACCCTGCCGTATGAACAAACCTCCAACCATGTGGTGGCCCACAGCGACAAACTCATCAATTTTTATTACTTTTTCGTCAGAAAACTGAACTTCGTGGCGGAAAGCGACGCCATGGTGGCATTCCCCGGAGGCTTCGGAACCATGGATGAAGTGTTTGAAACGCTCACTCTGATCCAGACGGGAAAAGCGACCATTTACCCGATTGTCCTTCTGGATTCCCCCGGCAAAACCTTCTGGCTGAACTGGCTGGCCTTCATTCGCGTGGAACTGGTGGATTCCGGACTGATTTCCGCAGACGATCTTCATCTCATCCATGTCACTAAAAATCCGGCGGAAGCCATGGAACACATCGACCGTTTTTACCGGATTTTCCACTCCTACCGTTTTGTCGGAGATTCCATCGTCATCCGGCTGAATGCGCAGCTTCCCGCCCAGTGGGTGGAACATCTGGAACGGGACTTTTCAGACCTGATTCTGCCTGGGGGGAAAATGATCCAGAGCGGCCCCCTGCCGGATGAAGCGGACGAACCACACCTGGACCGCCTGCCCCGGCTCGTCTTCCCCATCAAACGCGGCAACTACGGCAGGCTGAGGCTGCTGATTGACCGCATCAACCAGACGCCCAGCCGAACCTATTCCCCGCCCACCCATGCCTGACGCCTTTCCCGCATGGGTGATTCCCGTGGTTTTCGGCCTGATGGGGGCCTGCATAGGTTCCTTCCTGAACGTGGTTATCTACCGTATGCCGCGGGGCGTCTCCGTCAACGATCCGGCGCGTTCTTTCTGCCCGGAATGCGGAAAACCCATTCCCTGGTTCCTGAATATTCCGGTTCTGAGCTGGCTGGCTCTCCGGGGTAAATCCGCCTGCTGCGGAACGCGCATCAGCTTCCGATATTGCTTTGTGGAGCTGCTCACGGCCCTGCTCTTCGCGGCCATTGGCTGGAAATACGCGGACGCTTCCACAGGAGCAGCCGTCCTGCTCTGCCTGTGGACTGCCATGGCCATTGTCATCATGTTCATTGACGCGGAACATCTGATTGTCTTCCGCTCTCAGGCATTTATCGGCGCCTTGGCCGGAACGGGGGCCTGCGCCCTTTACCCTTTCCTCCTGCCGGACAGCCATGTCATGACCTGGACGGACGCCTTCACGGCATCCGTGCTGGGAGGAGCGGCAGGGTATGCGGTCATCAGGCTGGTGATTGAATTGGGGAAGCTTCTGTTCGGCACCTGGAAACAGCATTTTGACGTTCCCGCCCCGTGGAGTTTGAGGGAACCGGAATCCGAGCGGGAGGAACTTCAGCTCATCGTCAACGGCCAGCCTCACGACTGGTCCATGCTTTTCCACCGGTCTACGGACAAGGCCGTCCTTTCCGGAGGTTCCGTCACCATTGACGGCAAAACGCACCCTGCCTGCTCCGTCACGCTGCGGTACGACAGGATAGAGATGGAAAACGGGGACGTTTTTCTTCTGGAAAGACTGGAAAGCGTGGAGGGAAATCTGACGGATATCCATGCCAGCAGGGAAGCCATGGGATCAGGCGACGCCTGGATTCTGATGATGGCCGGATGCGCGTGCGGCTGGCAGGGCGCCCTGTTCAGCCTTTTCCTCGGCTCCCTGCTGGGGATTGTACAGGCTGCCGCCTCACGCATGGGGTTCGGCAGAAACCTCCCCTTTGGCCCCGCTCTTCTCAGCGCCGCTCTGATCTGGCTGCTGGGCGGCAGCCAGTGGTGGCAGGCCTACATCCGCTTTATTTCCGGCGAATAATTTTTTCCGCTATGACACGGGCGGCACGCACTCGCACCCGATTGCGTATCCCCTCACTGATTTCCTTCATATTCAATGGGTTCACCCTTCTTTACCCCGGAAGAAAACAGGTGTCATAAAAACAGCGGCGCACCCCCTCTCCGACGCATTTGCCTTTTTATTTTGCAACCGGAATGAATTCCAGGGGTTCCTTTTAGCAAAGGGAGACGTTTCCGCCTGTTTGAAACACCGCAGCGCACGCTCCTTTCCGAAACGCATCAAACCTCACCATTCAAAGATATGACCAAGCAAATGATTATCGCCGCGGCTTTCGCCGCATGTTCCGCGTTCGCTCAGGACGCTCCGCCGCCTCCCGCTCCGGAGGCTCCTTCCGATGCTCCTGAAATGCAGCCCCCCCCTGAAAGAAGGGGAGGTCATCGCCACCATGCCGGAGGCAGAGACCGCCAGGGGCCAAAACGAGTTCAGATGAAGAGAATCGATCCCGGTATCATGATTGTCGGAGAAGAACTGGTATTGGCCAAATACGATACCGACAAGGACGGAAAGCTTTCCGACGAGGAAATAGCCGTTCTGCAAGCCGACGTCAAGAAGGCCCAGGAAGCCAAGAAAGCCGCCATCCTGAAGAAATTTGACAAGGATGGGGACGGCAAGCTTTCCAAGGAGGAAAGAAAGGCTATGCAGGAAGAATGGCTTAAGGACCATCCGGAAGCTGCCAAACGCATGGAAGAAATGAAAGCCCGCCAGGAAGCCAGGAAAGCCGAAATTCTTAAGAAGTACGATAAGGATGGCGATGGCAAGCTTTCCGACGAGGAAAAGAAAGCCATGCGGGAAGATTGGGCAAAAAACCATCCGGAAGCTGCCAAGCGCATGGAAGAAATGAAAGCCCGCCAGGAAGCCCACGCCGCCGCCATGATCAAAAAATTTGACAAAGACGGCGACGGGAAGCTCTCCCCGGAAGAATTGCAGTCCATTCCCCCTCATCACGGCCAGCCCGGCCCGCACCATGCCGTTCCCGGTGGCCCCAAAGGACCGAGAATGCCCAACATGGACGGTCCGAGGCGTCCGGGAGGCCCCAGAGCTGAAGGCCCCCGCGCTCCCAGAGGACCGGAAGGCCGCAGAGGCGGTGAAGGACGCCGTGAAGACGGTAACCGGGGCCCCCACGGCAACCGCCCTAACGGTCCCCGTCCCCAGCTTGACCCCAACCGCGCCCCGATCATGGCTGCCGGATGGATCCTGATTGAAGAAAAGTATGACGCCGACAAGGACGGAAAATTGAATGAGGCTGAAATGGCCCAGCTCAACGCTGACGCTTCCAAGGCTCTTGAAGCGCGCAGGGAAGCCAGAAAGGCAGCCCGCGGCAACAACGACATGCCTCCCCCTCCCGCCCCGGCACAGGAGGAAGGGGATGATGAATAATCTCACCCGCAGAAATACATAGCAGGAAACCAGAGATACGGCCCCGTTTGCCTAACGGCAGGCGGGGTTTTCTTATGCCTGAAATAAAAGAGGGAGGAATGCGAGACAGAAGAGCCATGCGGAAGCCGTAGCCGCATATGGTGGAAACAGGAAAAGCGAAAGAGGCGGACGGGAAAAGAACACGGAGGTTATTCCATACAGAGCCTTTCCCTCTCTTTCCAAGAAACAGACCGGGGAAGGCATTCAGCCTTCCCCGGTCAGAGATTTAACGGCTCAACGCCAAACCTCAGGCTCCGGCCTTCATGGCCTGTCTGACTTCTTCATGCAACCCATGCTTCCGGGAGAAGAAAAGAGCCGCCGGAGAAGCGATGAAGATGGAGGAGTACGTACCAATCAAAATGCCTGCGGAAATCGTCCAGGCGAAGTCTTCCATGGAAGGACCTCCAAAGAAGTACAGGCACACCAGCACGGCCAGCGTGGAAAGAGAGGTCAAAATAGTACGGGAAAGCGTCTGGTTAATGGCTTCGTTCATGATTTGTGAAGCGCTTTCATTCGGGTCGGAGAAGCGGAGGAATTCGCGGATGCGGTCAAATACGATAATTTTGTCATTGATGGAGTACCCCGCCACCGTCAACAACGCGCCAATATGAATAACATTCAGCTCCGTTCCGCTGACAATCACCAGGCCAAGCACCAGCAGGACGTCATGCGTCAGGGCGATGACCGCACCAATGGCGAAGGTCCATTCAAACCGCACCGTCAGGTAAACCATGATTCCCAGAATGCCGAAGAAAAGGGCCCATGCGGAAGTAATGAGCGTATCGTACCCCATGGACTGCCCGATGGTTTCTTCACTGAACGGAGCGTTGTCCAGAACCGGAAACGCCTTGTCCAATGCCGTGGTGATAGCCTCCTTGTCCTGGGCATGGTCGGAGAAATTAATCAGAATATTCACTTTGCTGCTGTCCGTGGACTCCGCCACCTCCTGCACCGTAGCCTTCTGGGTCAGGGACAGCTTGTTGACCACGCCTTCCACTTCCCGGAAGGAGATGTCACCCTTGTTCACCAGATAGGAAATGGAAGAACCGCCCGTAAAGTCCATGCCCAGGCAATCCTTGCCCTTTACGGCGCCAAATACAATGCATATCATCAGCAGAATGGCGGAAAGAGAGCAGGACCAGATTTTCTGGCTCATGAAGTCGATGTTCGTCTTTTTCTTGAAGAGGTTGAGGAATTTAAGATCCTTCATCATGCCGACGGTATCCGCCCAGTAGAACAGGACGCGGGTAACGAGAATCGCCCCAATCATGGAAGTGATGACGCCTACTGTCAACGTGACGGCAAACCCCTTGATGGTGCCGGTTGCCATCCAGTACAGGATGACGGCGGTAATGAGCGAGGTGATATTGGAGTCAAAGATGGCGGAGAACGCCTTGTCAAAGGAGTTGCGGATAGCCACGCGGAAGGGGCGCCCCATTTCCTTTTCTTCCCGCAGGCGTTCATAAATCAACACGTTCGAGTCCACCGCCACGCCCAGAGTCAGCACAATACCGGCAATACCCGGCAGCGTCAGCTCAAACCCGAAGATAGACATGGCTCCCAGAAGAAGCAGGGCATTGATCGTCAGACCCATGATAGCCACCAAACCGGCAAAGCGGTAGTAGATGATCATCATGATGAAGCAGAGGATCAATCCCGTAATGCCAGCGTATTCCCCCTGAAGGAGGGCCGTATGCCCCAAAGAGGCGGAAATTTCACTGGCGGACTCAAAATTGAGCTTGTTGGTAAGGGGGTTGGAAAGCACCTTCGTCAGGGCTTCAGCCTCTCCGGGAGCATCCAGCCCGCTGATTTCAAAACTTTTCGAAAGAATGGCCTGGACCGTTGGAGCGCTCTTGACCACATCATCCAGCACAATGGCCATGCGGTCGTGGCCCAGCTGCATGCGGGAAGTCAGGTTATACATCTTGTCCGCCCCTTCGTTGCTCAGGGTGACGTTGACGTGGCCGGGACGGGCCAGATCCACTCCGGCGCGCACGATATCCCTGCCTGTCAGCGATTCACGCTTTTCCAGGAATATTTTTTCCGTGACGTCCTCACCCTTGCCGTTTTTGAAGGTATATTCATACATCCTGTAGCCGGGAACGCGGATGCGCCCCTCCGCCACCAGTTCGTTGTTACGCGGGTGGACAGGGAGAATCTGAAGTTTGGCTACTTTGGTCAGGATGGCCTTGGTTTCCTCGCGCTTGGCAGGATCCGCAGCGGGGATTTGAACTTCTATAAGATTCAGGTTGTCTTTTTTCTTCGGGCGGATAATGACGTCATTGGCCCCGGTACTGTTAAGGCGGTCCGTCAGGATCACGCATGCCTGTTCCATGGCCTGGTCCGTCAGGGGAATGGGCTTGCCGTCGTCTCCGATATTCGGTTCCACGCTCAACGTGAAGGAGACGCCCCCGGCAATGTCAATGCCGTATTTCAACCCCTGCTGGAAGAGGGAGAACAGGGAAAAAGACGCAATGCCGATAATGAAAATCGTTCCGGCATTGCGCTTGACCTTGTCCTGGTCGGAACCCAGGTACCAGAAAAACACACCCAGCAACACCAGACCGCCAATGAAGATGAAAAGAGGGTTATTGAAGAGATCGTAGATGAAGGCGAGAGGAGCGGACATTCCGCCAGGTGCGGGTAGAGTATCGGCAGATGCCAGGAGATTCATAGACATTTCAATCCGGATTGGGTGTGAATAATACGGCAAAGGATTGTGGAGAAATTCACCAGCAGGTCAAGCCTTCTGTGCGTGTGCCCGTTAAGGGGAAAGCCTCCTTTCCGGGGCGGTGGGAAAAATGCTCCGGAAAGGCAATGAATAACCCGGTTTCCGCAAGGAAACCGGGTTGAAAGGAAAAGGAAAAACACCGGGGATTACATGCCGGCCACCGTCTCCGCCGGAGCGGGAACAGGCTCCGCGGGAGCCACAATCGAGGGAACGGCAAGAGGAGAAGAATCCGGGACAGCAGGAGCCGCGGGCATGGAAGGAGCATGGCCGGCGGCGGCACGTCCTCTCCTGATAAGTTCGGAAACGGTCACCAGTTCATAGCCGCGGTTTTTCAATCCCTTCACAATGGCGTCCACCGCCGCCACCGTGGAAGCGTGAATGTCATGCACCAGAATGATGGAGCCGGGTTTGGCGCCGTTCACGGCGCGGGCGGCCACCACGGAGGAGCCGGGCTTGCGCCAGTCATTCGTGTCCACATCCCACATGACCGTGGTGAAGCCGAAGCGCTGGCGGGCCCAGGACGCCACGCCTGCATTCGTATAGCCGCCGGGGGGGCGCATGACCACGGGGACAACGCCGCAGGCGTTGCGGATGGCTTCATTAGTGCTCTGGAGCTGGGATTCCGCTTTTTCGCGGGGCACTTTGCTCAGATAAACGTGATTCCATGTATGGTTGCCTACTTCATGCCCCTCATTGACCATGCGGCGCACTACCTGGGGATGAGCCTTCACATTGCAGCCCTGCATGAAGAAAGTACCCTTGACGTTATTGTCGCGCAGGATGTCCAGCACCCTGGGGGTCAACGTTCCATGGGGACCGTCATCAAAGGTGAGGGCCACCACCTTGTCCGGCACAGCCACACGGTTGACCGTTACCCCCGGAATGCGCGGGGAAAGAGGAGTATTATTATAGGACGGGCTTACGGAAGGCACCGGAACGGACTTGGGAGGCAATTTCACGGCCGGCCGGTCCGGCTTTTTCCCAGGAGCAGTCACGGGAGAAATGGTCGTTTTCACCGGAGAACCGGACTCCGCCGGCTGCTCCTGGTGCTGGGAACAGGCGGACATGCCGAACGCCAGGGCACATGCAAGGAATAAATGTTTCTTCATAACAGGTTTTTGGAGGATTTACGCCCATCCCGCCTTCTTGTCACGTCCTAAATCATCCATCCGTGCGGCATGAAAAGGAATCCGCCCCCATGCCCCGGAAAGAATAATCCGAAAGCTCCGCGGGGAATGGAACGGGAACCGGAAGGCTATTCCGGGCTGTCCATATCTATGTAGCTGACGGAGACCGTTCTGCGCGGATTAGAAGGATCCCGGACCTCCACCTTCATCCGTTTGAAAAACCAGGATCCGTCCTTCAATTTCATCACGGAATCAATCATGAACCTTTTAGCCAGCTCCCCGCGGCGGTCAATGCCATCCACCTGCCACATGGCGCCGTTCTCCTTATCAATCCAGACGCGCACCCAGGCATATTGCCCCACCCCGGAATTAGGATTCGGTATCTGGACAATCCAGCAATCCCGCCCCTTGACGGTGCTCGCCGCATCATCCCGGACAATTTTTGCCTGGGGCCAGTACAGGTAGCGCATGGAAAGATCTTCGTACGTTACGTCCGTCCCCGCAATGGGCACCGCATACTGGGCAACCGGCAAAACACCGGCTTTCCCGTCCTTCCAGGAAAGGATCTCCTGGCCGCGGTCCTTGAATTTCAGATCGAACCTGTTCCAGACATTATTGAGCTGGTACTGGAAGGCTATCAGATTGCCGCGCAGACTCATGGAAAAGGGAATTTTGACGCTGCGTTTGCGTATTTGTCCCTTAATGTCCTTGTTTTCCTGAAGAGTTGCCCCCTGGCGCACCCTTTTCAGCAACTGCCCGGCATCCGGAGAAGCCTCCTGGGCCAAGGAGGCGGCAAAGGAAAAAAACACGGCGGCCATTCCCGCAAAAAAAGTGGAAAGTAAAGAATACCTGCGCAGCATGAATTGCTCATATCACTCCGGAAAGGCGGAAAAAAACCTTTTCTCAGTCACCGGGCGGCGTCCGTGACATTTTACGCCAAATTTTGCTCGACTAGGTAATACAAAACGACAAGATGTCCCCAACGACATTTATTGATCCATCAATTATGGAAACGCCAGCATTCTTGAAGCCTATCCAGTCCTATCCCGGAGAAATCGTCCAATTCATTGAGAGAATTCCGGGAGTAGACGTCACCGGAGACCGCGAAACCGTGCTGGAACGGCTGGAACCGTACCATAAGGCGGAAGTGGAAGCCCTGGGCTGGCGGTGGAAAGACCTGCGCCGCGCCGAACAGGTGCACGGCACGAAAGTTGCCCTGGTGGGGGACATCGGCTCCAATTATCCTGTGGAAGGCGTGGACGGCCTGATTTGCTCCGGAGTTTCCGACTGCGTGCTTGCCATTTACGTGGCGGACTGCGCCGCCGTGTGGTTGTACGACAAGGAAAACTGCCACCGTTCCCTGATTCATTCAGGCAAGGCGGGAACCGCCGGCAACATCGTTTCCAACACCATCAAGTCCATGAAAAAATGCCTTGGGGTGGAACCGTCCAACCTGATTGCCGTCATTTCCCCCTGCATCCGCCCGCCTCATTATGAAGAAGACATTCCTACGGCCATTAAGGCACAGCTCATTGAAGCGGGGGTACCGGAAGAACAGATTCATGATTCCGGGCTGGACACGGCGGATACCAAGCGTTTTTACTCCTACCGCATGGAAAAAGGGCAAACGGGCCGCATGCTGGCCCTTTTCGGCCCGGATCACGCTACGCGGACGCACGCGATTATTCTTTAACAGCGGGAAGGCGAAGTTTTCATTCCTTATACAGCGCATCACGATTCTGCCGTGGTGCGCTTTTCTGCCTTGTAGTCCATACACGTTAGCGCTGGATGGGACCGGCCCGCAATCCCGCAGGGGACATGGCCGCATCCCACTTGCGGCAGGACCGCTCCGGTTATTCCGGACCCGATAATCCAAATTGCCGTTCCTGCATTCAAACTATCATTATATTTGCAATCATGGCAGTAACTATCAGCGATAATTATCAGGTAAAATACACCAGAAAATGGGGCACCCTGCTCCAGCAGCACGCCTCCCGGCTGGACAAGTATGTCAGCGTCATGCGCGACTTGAGCGGCAAGGTTGTATTTCTGGATCAATTCGGCATTCTGGACTTCACGGAAAAAACCACGCGGGTGGGGCAGACCGTTTTGAACGAGGCTCCCACCACACGCCGGTCCATGCGGCCGCGCACGTTCACCAAAGCCATTGGCTACGATGAATTTGACGCCACCCGCCTGGGAGACATGGACCTTCCCGTCAGCAAGACGATTGAAGGTCTCCAGGCCGCAGCAGGCCGCCGCATGGACGACGTGATGATCTCCGGCTTCCTGGATACGAACTACGTGGGAGAAGACGGCATGACCGCCGTTCCGTTCAAGGAAAGCCAGCAAATAGCCGTGGATCACGTGGACAGCGGCACCAAATCCGCCAGCAACCTTACCGTGGCCAAGCTGCGCGCAGCCCTCCAGCTTTTTGAGGAAAACGAAGCCTGGAACCAGGATGCCCCGCAGTTCGGAGACCAGCTCGTCATTGCGGTAACCAGTTCCCAGATCATGAACCTGCTGCGGGAAACGGAGGTCAGCAGTTATGACTTCAACAATGTAAAAGCCCTGGTGGAAGGGAAAATAGACACCTTCATGGGATTCAAATTCATCCGCACCCAGAGGCTTCCCAAAACAGAAGAGGGAGTCCGTTCCTGCCTGGCCTGGGTAAAGAGCAAGGCCCAGTTTGGCATATGGAATGATTTCAAAGTGAAGCTTTCCGTGCGCGACGATATGGAGGAAGCCCTGCAAATCCGGGCCAAGTTCGCCTGCGGCGCCACCCGCCTCCAGGAGGAAGGCTTTGTCAAGATCCTGTGCGACGAAGGAGCCAGCTAACCCCTCTAATATCACGGCATCCTCCCTCCGGAAAAAGGGAGCCGCCCCGGACCGCCTGCGGTCCGGGGTTTTGCTTTTGAGATGACGGGCGCACGGAACACCTTATTTCAAGCTCTGCCGTAAGGCGGCAACCCCAGCCATGCAGGCGTTCATCCCCCGCAAACGGTAATCCGGCGAAGCCGGAGCAAAACGCATCCCGGGGTTCTCACCCAAGCCTTTTTCTGCCGGAAAAAATGTTCACGTTTTTCAGCCAGCGCCATGAATTGACCGCCGGATTCACCAGATAAGACAGATCCGTATATTTGGTGCGTGCATTATTGAAATGGCCCAGGGATTTGCAGAGGGAGGGCATGGGAGCGCCCTCTCCGCAGGAAACGAACGCAGGGGAAAGAGCATATAAATCACCATAACGTCCCAGATACCGGGCAAACCATTCCTCCAGAGAACCATAATACCTCAGCCATGGCCAGACCCGCTGATCTGACGGAAGAGATAAAAGAATGCGTTCACATAAGGAAAGGTCCATCACATACGCAGCTGATGCCGCCATATCCGTCACGCGCAGCAGGATGGATTTTTCCCCTTTCGCCACGGAGCAGGCCGTATGGGGAGACAAACGCGGCTCACTTAAAAACAGAGCAGTTCTTTCCCGGCAGCCTTTCAGCAGCTGCCCAAGCATCCGCGCCGTGGAACCTATTACCGGCAGCCTGAAACGGCACTCTTCCTCCACAATCATGAAACGGGAGAAATGGAGGGAAGAAGCCAGCGTTAAAGCGGCCTGGTGACCCAGCACCCGGGCAGCTTTCCGTCTTTCCTTACGAAACCGCTCCTTATCCCAATCCCCTTCCGGAAGAGGAACGGGCACCGGAGGCAATTCATGAACCGGAACGCCATGAGGGACATACGCCTTCCAGGACCATTCCGGATGTCCGGACGAATCTTTTTCCGTTCTTACCACCAGCACGGCATCCAAAGCCGCCCAAAAGGGATTCCGCCCCATCCGCAATAACCTTGACCAAAGCATATTCATGGCTTTCACCTAGCTCCATCCGAACTCCCTTTTCAAGCCGGACCTCCATTCTCAACATGTTTTTAACGTGCAGAGGCAGGAAAATAACGCCCTCCGCCACAACAAGGAAACGGGCCATACGAAACAGCCCTGCCGACATCCTGAACGGCAGCCGGCGCCAACATCCGTCAATCCTTCTGCCGGGAAACCGGTCAACAGGGTTGGCACAGGAAGAAAAACACAGTTCCAAAAGGGAAAAGACAGGCGAACTGACATACTCGGCCCCAAAATGAAGTGGAACTCATCAATAGAAGATTGACCTTCCTTCCTTTGCTGGGATAGTAGGATGTATGCAGCAGATTGTACGTGAACATCAGGCCTATCCGCCGAAAATCGTTGCGTCCGTTACCTCGTGGGAGCTATGGAAAACGCTGAAAGGAAAAGATTTAACAGACCAGTGCGATCTAGTGGAACTGCGCGTGGATGCCCTTCCCCCGGAACTCACCACTGAACAGGTTATGGAGTTCCGGCCGGAGATGCCCCTGCTGGTCACCGTGCGCTGCCATGAGGAAGGAGGGCTGCGCCGCATCCCGGAAGAAGAGCGCTTTGCCCTGCTCCGGGCCTATATGCCGTATGCCGCCGCCATGGACATTGAAATCAAGGCCATGCGCCACGCCAGGGAACTGGTTATGGAAGCGCGGGAGCGGGACGTCATCATCATCGGCTCCACTCATGATTTCCAAATCACGCCGGGTGTGGATTACCTGCGCGAACAGGAAAAAAAGGCGCGCTCCTACAAGGCGGATATCGTCAAATTTGCATTCACGCCCTGCCTGGCCTCGGACATCCAGACAGGAGTACAGCTTTTCACCAAGCCCAAGGGACCGATCGCCGTCATGGGAATGGGGCCCATGGGCCCCGTCTCCCGCCTGCTTTACTCTCAACTGGGCTCCTGCCTGGTATACGGCTACCTGGGAGAAGAGGAAACGGCCCCCGGGCAATGGCACGTCTCACTCATTAAGGAAACCCTCCGCCGCCTCGGCCCCATTCTCCGCTGATTACGGAGCCTTCCCTCACATGAATATCATTACTTCCGCCTTTCTGGCGGCACGCCCCAAGACGCTCACCGCCTCCCTGATTCCAGTATGGGCAGGCTGCATGGTGGTGCAGAAACTGACCGGCAGCTGGAATGCGTCCCTGGCCCTCCTGACGCTGGCTTCCTGCCTGTGCCTCCAGATTGCCTGCAATTTTTTCAATGACGCCATTGACCATGCCAAGCACGCCGATACAGAACAGCGGACCGGACCCGTGCGCATGACGGCCAGCGGAGCCCTCTCCCACGGAACAGTCATGCTCATTGGCCTCTTCTTCCTGCTGGGAGCGTGCCTGCTGGCCTTTCCCCTTATCGAACTGCGCGGCTGGCCCATCCTCGCCATCGGCATCCCGGCCCTCTACTTCACCTATGGATATACGGGAGGGCCGTGGCCGCTGGCCTACAAGGGCCTGGGGGAAATATTCGTCATCCTCTTCTTCGGACTGGTTGCCGTACTGGGAACCATTCTGGTACAGATAGGCACGGCACCCGTCGTGCCCGGCACGCTGGTGGAATCGCTTGCGGTGTACAATGCCGGCATCGTAACAGGCATTCAATGCGGCCTCCTGTGCGCCGTCATGATATCCGTCAACAATATCCGCGACAGAAAGGAAGACCTCACTACGGGCAAGCGCACGCTGGCCGTGCGGCTGGGAGAAGGAAAGGCGCGCGCCATGGCCCAGTCTTTCATCCTGGCTGCCTACATCACGCTGCCTACATCCAGTCGGGCCCTTCACCTGAACCTGTCCCACACGTGGTGGATGTGGATACCCTCCATCCTCTTCGGCGGGTATCTGATGCTCCTAATCCGCAAAACGCCTGCGGACAGCCGCATGAACAGGGTACTGGCACTCTCCTCCCTCCATTTGCTCCTGTATCTGGCTACCTACACAATTCTTCCCACACGCTGAAAAACGCTTAACCCCGCCAGCGTAGTTAACTACGTTCATCATGAATCCGCTTCCATTCATTCCCGCTTTTCTTATTCTCCCAGTCCTTTTCTCCTGCACCCAAAAAAGCAATCTGGAAATCGCCACCGGCAAAGTGACGACCATCAAGCTGGGCAACGTGGTCCGCATCAAGGAAATCAACGTCCTTACCTCCACGGACGACGGCACCTTTGCCAACATGGCCGGAACGGCGGCGGAGGCCATGACTCCCGGCATCATCGGCATGGGGACCTCAAAACTGGCTTCCGCCACAGGCTCCATCGTGGACGGCAGGGTGGAAGCAGTCAAAATGATCCGCGTGCGCGTCAAGCTCAAGGATACGAACGAACTTGTGGAAGTACAGCAGGAAGTAACGCCCAACTTCACCCTGAAAATAGGCCAAGAAGTCGTCATTACCCAGGGAAGCACGCCCGGCAATGTCTGGCCCGATTAACGGATATGAACCACGCCGCGGCACCAGCCCCGCCGCCCCGGGGCCTCCTGATTAAGAGCGCGGGCCTCCTGACGGCCGTCTCCCCCCCCTGCACATGGCTCCTTTGGGACACCCTCCCTGCCGCCGCATTGCTGGCCCCCCTGTTTCTCGTTTCCATATTCGCAGGAACGGCACGGGCCATGAAAAAAAACATCCATGAAACATTCCTGCCGGTACTTCCGTCAGTATGGCTCACCCTGGCCGCGGGGCTGGCCTTCACAGCCGTCAGCCTGTTTTCCCAGGCGGTTTTCATCTGGCTTCCCCAGATACTGGCAGGAACGGCAGCCATGCCGCACGCATGGCTCATCCCGCTGGGGCATCTGAATCTGCTGGCCATCCTGAGCTCCCTTCTCCTGCTGACCCTGGCGGCGGCTTATGCATGCCTGCTCTGCATCGGAAAGAAAACCATCCGACCGGCTGCTGGAAAAACGCAAGCCACAGCCTGCCCCCTGCCTTTCCCGGCGGAACAACGCACCCCCGCCTATAAGGGAATGAAAATCCCTCAGCTCTCCCGCATCAGCCGGAACACGTCTTCCGGCCGCATCCCGGCGGCACGCATTTCCTGAAGGCTCAGGCTCCTGTCCCTCTTGGCAAGCCGCTTGCCGGAAGCATCCTTCACCAGCCGGTGATGATACCACTGCGGAACAGGAAGCCCCAACAGGGCCTGGAGCGTCCGGTGGATGCCCGTCACAGGGAATAAATCCTCACCACGGCTTACATGGGTAACTCCCTGGGCGGCGTCGTCCACAACCACGGCAATATGGTAGCTGGCGGCGCAGTCCTTGCGGCCCAGAATCACATCCCCCAGTTCTTCCGGACGGCAGACCTGATCTCCGAACCGCATGTCCCTCCATAGCAGGGGACCGGTAATCCGCGCCGCAGCACGGCAATCCAGCCGCCAGGAAAAAGGTTTGCCGGATTTGAGAAGCTCTTTCCTGCGCCCCTTGTCAAGCAGCCGGCAAGTTCCCGGATATACGTCCACGCAGCCCCCCTGCGGCGCCCCACCCATGGCGGCCACCTCCTCCGCAATCTCCCGGCGCGTACAGAAACAGGGGTACAGCACGCCCCGGTCCTTCAGCGTCTGAAGAGCGTGTTCATAAGCGCTGAAGCGTGAAGACTGAACCATCATGGGACCGTCAAAGCGGATGCCTAGCCACTCCAGATCTTTCAATATGCCCTGAACAAACTCCGGACGGCACCGCGTCTGGTCGATATCTTCCATCCTCAGCACGCACTTCCCGGAAAAACGGTTCGCCAGGGAACGGGCTTCCCACGCAGCCAGGGCGTGCCCCAGATGGAGATTGCCTGTAGGGCTGGGAGCAAACCTTGTTATTATGGGGGAATCCATGCGGCGCACCAACAATAAAAAAGCGCAGGAACCTTTTCAAACCCTTTCCGGAAAATTATTGCGGCTTGACAGATAGAAGCCGGGAAAGTAGGAGAGTTGGACCCTTTCCCCACACCTTCAACTTTCAAACCATGCTTCCTCTTCTCAACATCAACTCCGCCTCCGTCATAGGCTGGCTGGAATCAGCGGCCGCCCAGCAATGGATTGTAGGCATTCTGCTGGTCCTGTTATTCATCAGCTTCATCAAGGAATGGATGCCCGTGGAAATCACAGCCCTGACAGGCACCGCCGTCCTCATGCTCACGGGAATTCTGAGCACGCGTGATGTGCTGTCCAGCTTTGCCAACAGCGGACCGCTGACAGTGGTGTGTATGTTCATTCTGAGCGCTTCCCTGGAAAGAACGGGATTAATAGGAGACCTTTCCAAACTGTTCAACAAGGTAGCCAAGGGGAGGGAACTGACCGCCCTGCTGGTCATCACGCTGGGAGCGTTCATGGTTTCCCCCTTCGTCAACAACACCCCGGTGGTCGTCATCCTGATGCCCATCGTTCTGGCCTTCTGCAGGGACCATAACATCGCGGCCTCCAAGCTGCTCATCCCCCTCTCCTACGCCACCATTCTGGGAGGCACCTGCTCCGTGGTCGGAACATCCACCAACGTAGTTGTGCTCGGCCAGGTGCAGAAACTGGGTTATGACGGCATCCAGATGTTCACGGTAACGCCCATGGGCCTGATTTATGCGGCGGCGGGCCTGCTCTACCTCTGGACATTAGGCCGCAAATGGCTTCCATCCCGCCCCACTTTGTCCACCATGCTTCCGGGCGGCATTCAGCGCGATTTCCTGCTCCAGGTCAGAATTCCCGCGGATTCCCCCCACATCGGCACCACTCCCATCAACCTGATGCAAACCGAGTTGCTGGGCACCAAAATCGTGGAAGTGCGCCGCAGGGGATTCTCCATGCAAGAAGAGCTGCAGCACATCAACCTGGAAGAAGGAGACCGCATTCTTTTCCTGTGCAACGCCAGAAAAGTCAACCAGGTGCGGGAAGCCAAAGGCGTGGACCTGGGCTGGGATGACAGCCGCGGGCTGGAAACGCTGGAACAGCGCGATGTGCAAATCGTGGAAGGCATGATCGCCAACAATTCCGAATTCGCCGGGCTGTCCCTGTCCGAACTCAAGCTGCGCCAGCGATTCAACATCTTCGTACTCGCCATCCACAGGCAGGGCAAAAACATCACGGACATGGGGCCGAACACCAAGCTGGCGGCAGGGGACACGCTTCTTCTGGAAGGACCGCAGGAAGGAATGAACCGCATCCTGACCAAGCAGCGTATCATCCCCCTGAGCCAGCGTCCTGCGGAAGCGCACAACCGCAGCAAACAGGGCTGGGCCATCTTGGCCATGGGGCTGTTCATTTTTATCGGCCTGCTGGGATCCTTTGAGCAATACGGGGAATTCTTCAAATTCTTCGCGCGCTTCAATCCCTTCTATCTCGCCTACATCGGAGCTCTCATCGTCATCATCTCCGGCTGCATCAAGCCGAAGGAAGCCTACCAGGCGGTGGACTGGGGCATTATTTTTCTGATTCTGGGAATGCTGTGCGTGGGAGAAGCCATGAGCAAAACCGGGCTTGCCAAAGCCATTGCTTTCGGCGTAGTGGATAATATAGGCCCGTTGGGGTGCCTGGTCGCCATCTCCGGCCTGTACCTGATCTGCTCTATCCTGACGGAGATGATCTCCAACAATGCCGTAGCGGCCGTCATGGGGCCTCTGGCTTATGAAATGGCCCTGCAATTCGACGCCAACCCCATTCCCTTCATTCTGGCTGTCATGTTCGGCGCCAGCGCCAGCTTCTCCACCCCCATCGGCTACCAGACCAACACTTACGTGTACAATGCGGGCGGTTACAAATTTAAGGACTTCGTCAAAGTGGGACTCCCCCTCAACCTGCTCCTCTGGGTCATTTTTACCTGCGCCATCGGCTGGTTGTATCCGCTCAAGTAGAGCGATAATAGCTTTGGAAGGCCCGGTCAACGGAAAGGAAACCCAAGTGTCCGGTCAAAGGCGCCATCATTCCCACGGGAACAAAAAACAATATCCCTGTTTCGTCTAAAAGCAGAGTTCTTCTTTTACATTATCCTTCTCCTTAAGAGGAGAACAACGGGAAACAGTAGTTTCATCCATCCACGTTCAACTGACAGTCAAACATTTTAGTCAAAAAGGCAATTAACGGATACAAGGAAACGGGGCAGTATCTGACCTACCGGGACACCTCTTCCGAGGTTCTTTGCCTAGAGGATAATTTCAACATTGAATTATTCAAAGAGCCTATGAGTATCCTGCCCGTCAAGAATTTCAACCCGCGTTTTTTCACGCAGGCCGGATCAGAGGAAAGGGAATCACATACCATATAGGCACGGGAAGAGAACCAATTCCAAATGTCTCGGAACCGGAGCCTCCATCCCGGATGCCATACGACGGGGGACGAAACGTGAGAACGCAGTCTCTCGATAAACAGGCAAGACCTTATCACCGCATCAGTCCCACCCGCATGGACTGGCATTTGAGCAGGGCGCAAAAGGAAGCATAATCCGTCTCGCGGTCGGAGGAAACCAGGCAGTACTGGTACTGCGGCAGGCAGGCGTCTTCCTGTTCCGCATTGCGAAGACGCAGGGCAATCGTTTCAGCGCCATCCGTCTGCCGTCCGCAAAGGCGGTTTTTAAGCTCCGCCTGCGGCACATAAATGTAAACGTCCGCATAGCAGAGGGGTAGAATGCCCTCCCGGCAGGAACGGACTTGCCCAGCCCCCTGCACGTCAATATCCATCACCACGTTTTTCCCCTGTTCCAGAAGAGTCAAAATATCCGCTTTCAGCGTACCGTAGCGGTTGCCGTGCACCTCCGCATATTCCAGAAAGTCTCCCCGCTCCACCCTGGCGTCAAATTCGGCGGGAGTCAGGAAATGGTAATCTACTCCATTGACTTCCCCGGGTCTGGGCTGGCGCGTCGTGCAGGAAATGCTGTACACACACAGACCGTTTTCCGTCGCGCGGCGGCACAACGTCGTCTTCCCCGAACCGGAAGGCCCGGATACCACCAGCAATGTTCCCAATGGCTGTTTCATGGCTGTCATTCGATGTTCTGAACCTGTTCCCTGATTTTCTCCAGCTCCGTCTTGGCAGCCACAACCAGATGGGCCAGCGTGGAATCGTTCGCCTTGGAGCCGATGGTGTTGAATTCCCGGAAGATTTCCTGGCAAAGGAAATCCAGAGGCCTGCCCGCGGGAGCGGAGGAACCGCACAAGGTGCGGAACTGGTCAAAATGGGAAGAGAGACGGGTAATTTCCTCGGAAATGTCGCACTTGTCCGCAAACAGAGCCACTTCCCGGATGATGCGTTCATCGTCCACGGAAACGGACAGGTCGGCATCAGCCAAGCGCTTGAGCATGGCCTCCCGAAGCCTGACAGGCACGGAAGGGGCATGTTCCGCGATACGGAGGCGGAATTGCTCTAAGACATCCAGCTTGCCAAGAACGTCCGCTTTCAGGTTGGCACCTTCCGCCGCACGCATGGAAATAAAATCCTTCAAGGCGGCTTTGAGCGCCTTTTCCACCATCGGCCACGCTTCTTCCGGAGAAAGGGATGCTTCCGCTGCGGAAGTAACGATATCCAGCCTCAGCAGGTCGGACGCCTGGAGGGGCAACGGTTGACCTGTCAGGTCAGACGCACGGTTCAGCAGCTCCGCCAGGGAGGCCAGTTTCTGCTCATCAAGCTGGAGGGAGCCATCCGCTTCCTCCAGACGCTCCACAGAAATGGAGACGCCTACACGGCCGCGGGAAACAGCCCCCTGCACGATGGAACGCACGGAGGCGTCCCATTCCGCATAGCCGCGCGGCACATTGACGGCAATTTCCGTTTGTTTGCGGTTTACGCCTGATATTTCAACAAGGATATTATAACGGTCTGTCTGGGCGGCGGCTCTGCCGAAGCCGGTCATGCTGTTCATGGATACGGGTCAGGTTTGGATTAAGAACGGGAGTAGGCCTTGCGCACTTCATCCGCCACGATGGAAAGCCCCTTGCGCAGGAGTTCCTCCGTCTGGGTGAAGCTGATACGGATGCATTCATGACGGTGCGGCCAGGGTTCCCCCTCCTCCGGAAGGGCGAAGAAAAAGTGATGGCCGGGATTTACAAAACAGCCCCGTGACTTGCACCGTTCGTAAAGCTCCTGGCACGTGATGGGCAATCCCTCAAACCACAGCCACAGGAACATGGCGCCCTCACTCTTATGAACGCGCCAGGGGATGGATTCTCCGAAAAGTTCCGGCAGCAGGGACAGGGCGAATTCCGCCCGGCCACGGTAAAACGGCGTGAGGGTTTCACGGCAGACTCTCTCCAGAGTGCCGTCTTCCAGATAGGGCGTCACCAGAGCCTGGCCCAGATTGTTCGGGCACAGGGATGACGTGGTCACCATGCTCACGACGGCACGAATGATCTCCGGGCGCGCAATGACAATGCCGGTGCGCGTTCCGGGCAACCCGATCTTGGACAGGCTCATGGTCAGGATCATGTTCTCATCCCAGGCCGGGGTTACGGGCACAAAACAAATATTGGGCAACGGAGGCCCGTAAGCATTGTCAATCATCAGGGGAACCCCGGCGCGGGAAGTCATTTCCCGCAGAAGCCCCAATTCCTCATCCGTCACCACGTTCCCGGTGGGATTCGTAGGCCGGGACATGCAGACGGCGGCCGTTTCCGGACGTATGTCCAGACGGTCAAAATCAATCACGTACTTGAACGTGTGCCCGTCCAGCATGCGGATGCCGGGCCGGATGCCCCGGAACATAACGCCGCCGCACAGGGATTGGGACTGGTATCCCACATAATCCGGGCACAGGGGAAAAAGGATTTCACGCACAGCACCGTCCGGGCACGGGCCCGCCAGCATGTTGAACAGTGTAAAGCAGGCCATCTGGCCGCCCTGGGTAATCGCCACATTTTCCGGCGTCAGGTTCCATCCGCAACGTTCATTGAGAAAACACACCAGGGCACGGATAAAGGCAGGATCCCCGCCCGGATGGGCATAATGGCCCACCAGCACGTCAAATTTGCCATTTCGCACCAGTTCCCCCATGCTGCGCCGCCAAAGTTCCGTCACCTCAGGAATAACGGCGGGGCTCCCGCCGTTCAACTGGCACAGGCCGGCGTCTCCCGAATGGAGGGCCTTGAACAAATCCTCCATCAAATCATCAATACCCGTTCTGGCCGTCAGATGGCCTCCGATCTCCGATAATTGCATCATGCCGCGGGCATTGTAGCCGCATACGCGTTTTATGCGAGAAAAATCATTGTTCCGGAGGGCGCATGAACAGTTTGACTTTCCCCTCCGTTAAGGTTCATAATCCCCGGCATGTTCAACATCGTGAGATTCACCAGGCGTACCTGTCCGGCATTGGCCCTCACGCTGGCCCTTACTTCGTGCGACAGCAGTACGAATGAAGCCCTGACCTCCTTCCTGACGGGGAATTCATCCCAGGAACACCAGCAGCTCCAGGCCCAGCTCCAGCAAATGAAAAACGCACTGGCCCAGACGGAACAGGAAATAAGCCAGGCGGAATCCCACGATGCCCGCGTTAATTACAATCTTCAGAAAAGGCTTTCCAACCCGGGAAGAATCACGACGCCCTTCACGGTGAAGGATATAGATGTCCTGCCTTCCAAACGCCGCGACTTCGAGCACCTGTGCTTTGACATTGAAGACATGCGCAAAACGCTGGCGCAGCGCAAGCAGGAATTCCATGCCCTGCAATATCAATATAACGCGTATGCGGCCAAACTGGCTGAATTCAAACAAACCCACCCGGTAGACTAACCTCCATTCCCGCGCATCCCATGACCGACGCCCCCGCTCCCAGACAGCCGTCCGGCGAAACTCTCCCCCCTGCGGAAGACGAAACCCGCTTTGCTCCGAAGGAGAACGGAGGAGAACATAAGGATGAAAACTCCGCCCCCGCAGCCAAAAAACGTCTGAAAACCTCCCTGGACGTCGTCTCGGAACACGCTGCGGAAGAAGAATCCGCCCGGCAGGAGGATTCCGAACGGAAAGCCAGGGGAGACGCTCTTTTCTGGAACCTCTGCCTGGGGCTGTTCGCCCTTATCGTCATCAGTGCCGGCTATATTGTTTATGAAAAATTTTCCCAGCTTCCAGACCCTGTCAAAGATGCTCGGGAAGCTTTGGAGGACAATCATGCCCAGCTGCTGAAGAAGCAGGAACAGCTCAGGGAAATACGGAACAGGACCGCTCCCAAGGAACAGCTGCTCAGCCTTTTGGATATCTTTGAACATACGGCCTCCGACCTGGAAGAGACGCAAAAATCCATTGAGAAAGAGAAAATGCGCGTAGCCGGCATCCGGGGAGAAATCCGCTCCTACTTCGAACGCTACCGCCAACACGCCAGAGCCAAGGCACGCGGCCGCAAGTTCGACATTCTGAAGACATCCCATTCAGGCAAAACTTATTTGAATGTGGAAATCACCCGCGTGGAAAATGAATTCGTGCGTATCATGCACGAACAGGGAAGCACCTCCATTCCTGCCGGAGATCTTCCTGACGACATCCGGGAAATGCTGGCCTACGGCGACCCGCTGAATATTACGGCCATGAACCAGACGGATGCTTCCCTCAAATCCCCCGTTATCCGCAGGGCGCCCTCACCGGCCCCGGCTGCCGCCCCCGTGCCCCAGCCCGCCAAAAAGAAAGTGGTGGTGGAAGATCTGGACCCGCCCGCCGGAAAACCGAAAATTGAAACACCTACCCACACCGGAGATTCCGGCAGCTCCTCTTCCGGAAACATGTGGGTTCCCCCCGCCCATTCTCCGCTTCCCCCCATGCAATAATGACATTCCTGCCATGAAAACAATCATACATCCCCTCGCAGCCATACTCCTCGCCTGGAGTGCCGGCGCCTCCGAAACATGGAGTACCAGCCCTGCGGAAGCCATGCAGCAAGCCGCCGCACAGAATAAGGGAGTAATGCTGGAATTCACCGGTTCCGACTGGTGCGGAGCCTGCATCATGCAGAAAAAGCAGGCTCTTTCCCTTCCTGAAATCCAGACAGCCATTTCCCGTTCCTTTATTCCCGTGGAACTGGACTACCCACGTAAAAAGCAGCAGGACGCGCAGACAAAAACTTCTCTGGAAACCTATAAAAAATCCTACGGCATCACCGGATTCCCCACGCTGGTGTTTGCGGATGCCCAGGGGCGGCCCGTCCACACCGTCGTAGGTTACGCCAATCCTGCCCAGGTCATGCAGGATACAAAAAAAGCGGCGGAAGCACTCAACACGCAGCAGTCCCTGACAAACAATCTGGCGGAAAAGCTCACTGACCAGCAGCGGCGGGACACGCTGGTTCAATTGCTGAAAACGGTTCCCCAATCCAGCATCCGCACTTTCTATAAGCCGGCTCTGGCAGAACTGGAAAAACTGGACCCGCAGGACGCTTCCGGAATTCTCGCCAAACTGCACAGGGACGATCTGCTCCATGCCCAGAAATTGGAATGGGCCGATACGTTCCGGAAGAAAAACATCCACATTCTGGCGGATCAAAATCCTGATGAAGCGCTTTCCATCATGGACAGCTACTTGAAAAAGAACGGGCTTCTTCCGGAAGTCAAACAAGCTGTTCTCATGCAAAAAGTGTACCTGCTCATGCAGCAAAACAGGGTCAATGAATTGGAACAGCCTCTCAAAGAAGGCGTTGCGCTCCTCCCAAAAAGTTTTGAAGGAAAAGCGTTCAGCAAACTTCTGGACAAGCTGCCTGAAATCAAGAAGGAACGGGGCCTCCTGAAGCCGGGGGAAGAGCCCCCCCTTCCCCCCGGCGCCATCCGGGCCACGAAGATGATCGTTCCCACGGCTCCCGCAAAATAATACACCCCTTTCTTTACTGCCGGGGTCATCCCTGCCCGGCAGGTGCACGCATGGACCTTTCCGCCGATCACATCCTCGTTGTCTTCCTGCTCACCACGCTGGCTGGTCTTGCTACCGGCATAGGAGGCTTCATCGCCTTCTTCATGAAAAGGACGGATACAAAGACACTTACTTTTGCCCTGGGATTATCCGGCGGAGTCATGGTGTATATCTCCCTGGTGGAACTGCTGGGAGAAGCCCAGCACAGGTTGATAGAGTTCGAAGGTCATACGGCAGGTTCCTGGATCGCCATTGCTTCCTTCTTCGGGGGAATTGCCGTGGCGGCTCTGATTGATTACCTGGTTCCGGAAGACGAAAACCCGCACGAAGCGCGCGGCCCGGAAGACATCCATGGACAGGCCAGCGGTGAATTTTCCTCATCCCGAATTAAAAGGTCCGGCATTCTGTTCGCCCTGGCCATCGGCATCCACAATTTCCCGGAAGGAATCGCCACCTTTGCCGCCGGATTGGACTCCCTGACTTTGGGCACCTCCATCGCCCTGGCCGTAGCCGTCCATAACATTCCGGAAGGAATCGCCGTGGCGGTACCTCTTTACTACGGCACAGGCAGCCGTAAAAAGGCCCTCTTTTATTCCTTTCTCTCCGGTCTGGCTGAACCGGTGGGCGCAGCCATCGCCATGTTCTTCCTGTTCCACTTCCTCACACCTACCGTACTTGCGGTTCTCTTTGCCTCCGTCGCGGGCATTATGGTTTTCATCTCCTTTGACGAACTGCTGCCCATGGCGGAACGCTGGGGACACCATCACATTTCCATCATGGGCATCATCGCCGGAATGCTGCTGATGGCGATTGTCCTGATCTGAACCGGCTGCAGGAGGGAACTTTCCATGTCCTGGGCACAGACGCATTGAGCATTCCCCGGCATCAGGGAGTCTAAACGGAAACCCCCTTTTCATCCATGCCGGAATCTCCTGCTTCTCCTGCTTCTCCTGCTTCTCCTGCTTCTCCTGCTGTTTCCTCCGTTCCTCCAACCTCCACGCAGGCATCTTCCCTCCTTTCCCCCCTCTCCTGCTGGAAAAAAGGTTTTCTTCATTATGCGGACTTTCGGGGCTGCGCTTCCCGTGCGGAATTCTGGTGGTTCATGGCTCTTCCCCTCCTGGCGCTGATTCCAGCCCTGGCGGGGTATATCCTGACGGACTGGCTGCACATCCCTGATACAAGACTGAGCATCTACGGAGACGCCTTAACCATCCTCCTGTGGGCGGTGTTATTCATCCCAAGCATATCAGCCGCGTTCAGACGCCTGCATGATACAGGCAGGAGCGGCCTCTGGCTTTTTTCCTTTTCATTCCCTTCGGGCTGGGGCATCTGATCTTTTTTTATCTGACGCTAGGAGAAAGCAAGGCGGACGGCAACAAATACAGCCGCCGTCCGGAGCCCCAACCGGCTGATCCCCCTGCCAGAGAACTGAAAGAGCAGCCATTGACTCCGTTTTACCTTTACTGGCTCATCAGCCTGCGGAAATTGAATACGGTGGCAGGCCGCGCGTCCCGGACGGAATTCTGGTCCTTTTTCCTCCTTTCCGTCCTCCTGTTCCTTCCGCTGGGCTACAGCATGATAGACGTTGACAGCCAGCCGGCGGGTTTTTATGTCTCTCCTTCCCTCCAAATCCTGTTATATGCCGCCCATCCGCAAGATGCTCTGATCCTGCTGGCTCACTCCTGCTTCAATCCCACCTTTTACTTTTTCTACCAATCCGGAGAGCTGAGCATGCTTTCCCTGGAGCTTCTGGCAGCCGTGGCGGGGCTCAATATCCTCTTCAATCTGCCGGTCGCCGTGCGCCGCCTGCATGACAGCAATCTGAGCGGAAAATTCATCCTGATTCCCATTCTTATTTTCATCGTCACTTTCCTGCTGATTTTCCTGCTGCGCCTGGTCCCGGAGGACATGGCCCCCTATCTGGACTACCTGGGAATGGTGTCCAGCCTGATGGATCTGCTTTCCATCCTCTTCCTGTCCATGATGCTTCTTAAAAGCTCGCCAGGCCCCAATGAATACGGCGTGCTTCCGCAAAAAATAACCGTATCCTGATTCCAGGATACGGTTGAAAAGCAATCAAAACCCTATCGGGTACAATCAATTTCCCGTGACGCAGACGGAGAACGTCAGTCCCCGAAGCATACGCCCAAATCGCGGGCCGTGCGCACCAGCTGACAATCGGGATCCACCAGCTTCAAGGTTTTCACAGCTTCCTCAATGGGTACGGCAGTCATCTGCGTCCCACGGAGAGCAACCATGCAGCTGAATTGGCGCTTTTCCACCAGTTCCACGGCATAACTGCCGAACCGCGTTCCCAGAATCCGGTCATAGGAACAGGGAGAACCGCCGCGCTGGATATGGCCCAGCACGCAGGAGCGGGTTTCAATCCCAGTGGCTTCTTCCAGTTTCTTGGCAATCACCTTGCCGATGCCACCCAGGCGAACTTCCCCCTGGGTCTTTTCATCCAGCAATACCAGTTCGTCCGCCAGACGGGCCCCTTCAGATACCACCACCAGGATTTCCCGCTGCCCGGCAGCCTTGCGCGCCTTGATGCATTCCACCACGTTTTCAAGGGAAAAAGGAATTTCCGGCAGAAGAATAACATCAGCACTCCCTGCGATGCCGCCTTCCAAGGCAATCCATCCCGCATGCCGTCCCATCACTTCCACCACCATCATGCGCTGGTGCGCGTTTGCAGTGGTTTCCAGACGGTCCAAAGACTCGGAAACAATGGAAACGGCGCTGTAGAAGCCAAAAGTGACATCGGTTGCGCCCAGGTCATTATCAATGGTTTTTGGCACGCCAACTACGGGGAGCCCTATCTCGGAAAGCAAAAGAGCCGTGGACTGGGAGCCGTCTCCGCCCACAACGATCAGGGCATCCAGTCCCAGCCGGCGGACAGTAGCCTTCGTTTTTTCCAGCACCGCGGGTTCAATCGCCCCCTTTTGGTCCACGCCTACTTTGATGGCGAAGTTTCCTTTGTTCACGGTTCCCAGAATGGTGCCCCCCTTGGCTCGCAATCCGCGGCAGGCGGCAGGGGTCAGCCATTCAAACCGTTCGTCCCCTTCCTCGGACAAAAGCCCTTCAAAACCGTCGTAAAAACCCACAACGTTCCAGCCGCGACGGGAAGCCGCGCCCACAACACCTTCAATAACTGCATTCAACCCGGGGGAGTCACCCCCGCTATTCAAAACACCGATGTTCATATTCGGCGTTCCTTATAGCAGAAAAATCCTTCCCCGTCTACTTCCTATCTCCTTTGTGGAGCAGATTTCACAGGAAGCTGGACAAATTCCTTGGGGTCCTTCATATCCATGCCGGAAGCCTGCCAGTTTTCCCAAACGCGCCAGCCGGTGTTCATCATCTCCCTGGCGAGGGAATAGCGGCTCGCAGAACCAAGCACCGCAATAATCATGCGCTGCGGATAAATCACCTCCGTCCCCGTTTGGGGGCTCCGGCGGGAAATAGCGTTGCGCGTCACGCGGAGCAGCAGGCAGGAGCCGGCGGCGCGGGATGTGCCCGCCTTGATGCCGTCCACGCCGGAAGCGCTCATGAGCCTGTTGTTGTTGGAAATATCATACATCGTCCTGCCCTTGGTCTGGGACTGCACTTCAATGCGCCGGCTCGCCTGGGAAACAATGTAGCAAAAAGCCGGATTTTGCATGCTGTAAACGCCCAACAAGGCCATATCCAGCGCGCAGGAAGTGGAAACGGAGTTGCCGGCGTCCAGCCCGTGGGGAGCGGTAAAGTGCGTTTTGGCCATCCTCAGGGAACGGGCCAAATTGTTCATTTCCGCCACAAAAGCGGCAATGGGGGCGCCGCCGCCCCGGCGGGACACCAGGTCACGCCCCACAAAGGAGGCAACAGTCAGGGCGGAAACATTGTCCGAACCCAGCAGGGTGGAATACAAAGCGTCCCGGAGCGTCAGCCGGTCTCCCGGCTGGAGATCCATGGGATTGCCCGCACGGAGGCCGAACGCTTCCTGGGGCACGGCAATGAAAGTATCCAGAGGCAACCGCGTGCGGGCCACCCAATCCAAAGCCACCATGGCGGTGGCTACCTGGGAAAGACTGGCCACGGGCCTTTTTTCTTCTGCGTTGGAACTGAAAAGAAGCTTGCCGGAATTGGCCTCAATGGCAATATAACTGGGCCGTTCCTGTGCCTGGGCGGAAAACTGGAATACACAGGCCAGGGTCAAAAGGAATAGAGATAGCTTTTTCATGGCGGGACCGGCGGGATAGTGCCCGTTCCCTCCTCATTTGAAAAGTCTAAAATGTTTTCCGTACAACACTTATATGTCATGACACGGAAAAACGCATTGACCTTTGGGGGCCCGTCCTATTTGTTGGAAGAAGAGTCTTCCCAAACGGAAGCGTTCCTGACATACCCAGCTCCATGACCAGGATTCAGCTTTTTTACAGCCGGGCCTACCCGGGAAACACCCTGCGCGCCAATACTCTCCAGGCATTGGCCCATCTGGGTGTCAATCCGGAGATGCAGGTTGAGGAGACCGTTCCGGAACAGACCGGGACGCCGCTTCCCGCACTCGCCATTGACGGGGAAATCGTCGTCTACGGCGTGGAACCTTCCGTGCACGAGCTGGAACTCCTTCTCCAAGACCGAGTACAGGAGCGGGAAGCGGATTTTCCCTGCGGCGCGTGCGGCATGGGATGCAGCGGCATGAACAGCCCGGAAAACTGCCCGATGTGCATCCAGGACGGGAAAGACGGCAGCATGGCGGGCAGAATCATCGGCTTTGCCATCCTGCTCATGCTCCTGTTCTTCGCGATGAAAATCCTGTCCTGAACTGTCCCGGATCTTCTCATGCCGGGCTGCCTCTTTTTACTTACGCTTCCTTCCTCTTTCAGGAAATGAAGATGCACGGTAGTTAACGGCGTTTGCCCGCCCACGCAGGCGGTCTTGATAATTTCTTGAATTCCCCTTTCCTCCGGCACACAGTAGAGGCATGCGCTCCTTCTTCGGTTCCATTCTCCTGATTCTGGTGCTGGCAGCCCTCGGCGCCACCATTTATTACCACTGGTCCACCAACTCCCACCTGGAATTCGAACTCCGCAACCCCGACGAACCGGAAAAAACGATACAGGTCATCAACATGGAAAAACGGGCGGCAGCCCTGCAGGCTGTTCCGGGGGAAAAAACTCCAGTTTCCCCCGCGGAAGAAATTCCCGCTTCCGCTGCCGGAATGCCGGAACCCGCGGAATTATAATCCCTCCTGTTGCCGCACTATGAAACCGGTCATTGGATACACGCTGGGCGACCAGTCGGGCATAGGCCCTGAAGTCATTTTCGCCGCGCTTGCCTCCGGAGAACTCCCGGAAGACGCGGAATACCGCCTCATCGGCAAGAGAGTGGAGCTTCCCCTGGGCAGGCCTAACGCGGAATCCGCCAAACACGCCTTCGACCATCTGGAACAGGCAGCCCATGCCCTGCGGGAAGGAACGGTTGACGCTGTCGTCACCGCCCCCGTCTGCAAGGAAACCCTGCATGAGGCAGGTTTCCGCTGGCCGGGGCAGACGGAATTCTTTGCAGAACGCCTGGAAACGGACAATTACGCCATGTGCCTGACCGGGAAACGGTTAACAGTGGGGCTGGCAACCATCCACACCTCCCTCCAAAGCGTGCCTTCCCTGCTGGAAACGGAGGAACTGGTCCGCATTGGAACCCTGCTGAAAGACTTCTGCATCCGCAAGGGAATCATGCGCCCGCGTATCGCCCTGGCAGCCCTGAACCCCCACGCCGGGGAACACGGCGCTTTCGGCGATGAGGACGGGAGCATCATTGCCCCGGCCGTGGAACGGCTGAGGGCGATCCATCCGGATGCCGCATTTGACGGGCCTTCCGTCCCGGACTGCGTGTACCGGGATGCCGTGGAAGGGAATTATGACGCCGTGCTGGCCCCTTACCATGACCAGGGGCTGATTCCGCTGAAGCTGGTGGACTTCCATACCGCCGTCAACGTCACCCTGGGCCTTCCCCGCCCCCGGCTGAGTCCGGACCATGGTACCGCCTTCAACCTGGCGGGAACCGGAAAGGCCAATCCATCCAGCACCATCCACGCTTTCCAGCTGGCCGTACAGATGGCGCAGACGCGTTAACGTTTTTCTTCTTTCGGAGCTCTTCCCGCCATACCCTGCGCAAGACAAAGCTGTTCCGGAGGGGAACAAAGCCCTTCAGCCCGTGGCAGCAACCGCTCCAGCGGATCTGCCTCCCGCCAGTTCCTCCCTTTTTTTGCAGGAAAAGGAATCCTTTACCCGGGAAAAGCTCATATCCTAAGTTGCGGCGTCCACTCTTTTCCGTACGGCACCCGCCAAGCGAACGCCGGAATCGTCTCTCCTACAGCAAAGGCCGCCGGCAGGAAACGCCATGCAGAACAATTCTTCCGCGCCGTGGGGAGAGTAAAACGCAGGAAACGGCATGTTCCCGGAAACAAGGTAAAAAATAGGCTTGCTTTCTGAAGGCAATCATTGCACCTTACTTGCCCGCAAGGTGCGCACCGTTCGCACGACACATTTCTAATTATCACAAGACCATGAGAAATTACGAAGCTCTTATCGTATTCAACATGAAGGGTACGGAAACTCCCGTTGAAGAGTTGATCAGCACCGTAGCCGCCGCGATGAAGGAAGAAGGCGCCGACATCACCGCCACGGAAAACGCCGGACGCCGCGAATTCGCCTACGAATCCAACCACCTTTCCGCCGGGCAGTATGTGACCTACACGTTCTCTGCGGAACCTTCCGCCATCAGGCCCATCCGCGAACGCCTTCGCCTGAATCCCCAGATTCACCTTCAGTATTACAAGGTGCTCGGCTAAATCAGGCCCATGCGGACGAAGTTTCCGCTCCTTGCTTTTCACCAAAAAGAACTGCTCCCGTGAAGGGGCGGTTCTTTTTTCTTATGTACTACCCTCCCTTCCCCTCTGGAGGAAAAGCTGCCGGCTCAACCAATATTCCCCCGCCTCTAAAGCAATATTGATCAGGAACCGGCGATAAGAGGCCAATTGGCCGCTCCGCATGTCCCGACCACTTTCCTTTCCCCATACAGGGGAAAAACTGATTCATGGAGCTCTACGGGGGAACGCCGTCCTAATAACTTAAATGAATTAATCCCGGCGTCTTTTTAATAAGGCTGCTTTTCGAGAATCACGCTTCATTTGATTCATCATTCCTCCTGCCCTTCTGCTGTCAGAAGAAAGAGCCGTCAGTCTGCGAGCCGGCAATTTCCGGCTCACAGGGAAATAAAGTTTTTCAGCAGTTTCACGCCCAGTTTCTGGCTTTTTTCCGGGTGGAACTGGGTGGCGACCAGATTGCCGCGCCTGACAGCGGCAGCAAAACGCACGCCGTAGGTGCAGAAAGCGGCAATCAGGGATTCATCCTCCGGCTGGGGATAATAGGAATGCACGAAATAAAAGTACGGTTCCTTCCCCATGCCTTTCCAGATGGGATCGGCGGGATCAGTGAGAGCCACGCTGTTCCACCCCATGTGAGGCACCTTGAGTTCCGATTCTGAAAACCGAACCACGCGCCCCTTGAGGATGCCCAGTCCGGGAACCTGCCCGCTTTCTTCCCCGCTTTCAAAAAGAACCTGATAGCCCACGCAGATGCCCAGAAAAGGCCTGTCCTGCTCTATCCATGCCCGGACCAGGGGCACCAGATTCTGGCGGCGCAGCTTTTCCGCACAGTCGCCGAAGGCGCCCACGCCGGGAAGAACCAAATGGGTTACGCCCGCCGCATCTTCCGGAGTACGCACCAGATGACCGGTCACGCCGGCGGCCTCAAAGGTGTTCAGCACACTGCGGAGATTGCCCGCACCGTAATCAATCACGCCAAGTTTCATGTATTTTACAGCATTCCCTTGGTTGAAGGCAGCGTCCCGGCGGCCCGGGGGTCAATCGCCGCAGCCTGCCGCAACGCGTGGGCGATGCCCTTGAAGACAGATTCCGCAATGTGGTGGCCATCCCTGCCGTAAAGCACTTCCACATGCAGGTTGCAACGCAGGTTATTGGCCAGCGCACGGCAGAATTCCTCGCAAAGGGGCAGCGGAAAGTTGGGGGCATCCGGCAAGCCGCCTTCCGGAATACGGAAAGCTACATACGGACGGTTGCTCAAATCCATCACCACGCGCGTAAGAGTTTCATCCATGGGCAGGTAGGAACAGCCGTAGCGAACAATGCCCTTTTTGTCCCCCAGTGCATTTTTAATGCATTCCCCCAGAACGATTCCCACATCCTCCACCGTGTGGTGGGCGTCTACTTCCAGGTCTCCGCGGGCCTGAAGGGTCAGGTCCATCAGGGAATGGCGGGCCAGTAAATCCAGCATATGGTCAAAAAACGCATGCCCCGTTGCGACGGCGGCGCATCCCGTGCCGTCCAGGTTCAGTTCCATGCTGATGTCCGTTTCACCCGTGACCCGTTTGCAAGAAGCGTTCCTCATGCAACACTTCTATACTGAAGACGCGGCGGAAGAAAGCAGGAAATATCGCATGGGGAAAGATTTGCCCTCTTCTCCCCGCAAAAACATGCAGACCGTCAAAGGAACACGCCTCCGGCCCCGCTCCGACAGAAAAACCTCAGGAATCTCTGACAACGAATTGCGCGAAATCAACGGCCGGAAAGCCTGACGGGCAGGATGGAATCAACACATACTTAATCCATCCCGTCCGTAAACGCCATTTCCGCCATATTCCTCCGGAGCGTTTTCTCCGGAAAACGGCAGAATTATTTCTTTTTGGCCTTGGCGGCCGCCTCTCTTTCCTCCTGGCGTTTCTTATCCCGGTCTTCACGGGCTTTGCGCGCCGCTTCCGCACGTTCGGCGCGTTCACGGGCGCGCTGTTCCCGCAACCCCACGCGCACCGTTTCCGTCAGTTCCTCATAGTATTCCCTGGGAACCTGGGCGGTCCGGAGTTCCGTCAGAACCTCCATAGCCTCGTCAAATTTTTTCTCGTCACACAGATCCCAGGCCTTTTCCAGCGCAGCGGAACCGGCTCCGTTTTCCGGGTCCTGTTTTTTTAAGCGTTCCGCATCCGTAGCGGCTACCAGCTTAAGGTCTCTCATGGCTTCCAAAGAACCTGCCGTAGGTTCAAACCACCGGTCCCCGCGTTCCTTGACCTTCTTGCGCAAAGCCCGGTACACTTCCGTGAGCTGGTTTTCACGTTCCCGGATGGCAGTCTGCCTTTTCTGGAAAGCATCCATCAACACCTGGCGCTGTTCCTTGGTCAGTTTGGGATTTCCCCGGCGCTTCTCTTCCTCCTTTCTCAGGGCTTCACGTTCCTTCTCCAAGGACTTTTCCTTGGCGGCGATCATGACCTCCAGCTTACAGTTGAGCTGTCCGGCGATTCTGGCGGCATCCGGATAGGCATCCGCCAGGGCGGCGGAACCGGGATAACCGTCGCGCAAGCGGTCATACACGGCCATGGCCTGGTATGGATTGCGCACGGCAAGCGCCTTGAAACGCTTCAGCAGCTTATTGGCCTCATGGTCGTATTTGGTGCGCACGGTCACTTCTGCCTCCTCCCTGGCATTCTGGGCGGCCCGGGCTTCCTCCGTCAATTTCTTTTCCTCCAGCAAAACCACTACTCTGGCTCTTGCCTTGACGGCGGCGTCATGAGCAAGGCCCTGGGGATTTTTCTTAATGGTCTTGTCCAGGTCCGCCAAGGCTTTTTCCAAATCCCCGGCATTCATAGTTTCCGGTTTGGCATACATTTTGCCGATTCGGGCAGCCTCCAGTTCATCAGGAGTTGCCTTCCTGATGGATTCAATCAAATCCCTCTTCACGGTTACGGAATCCTTGATACCTCCGGACACGGGAACCAGGAGGCTGACGCTTTCCGGCGTTTCCACTTCTACCGTGCAATTTTTGTAAACGGTTCCATCCTTGAGTTTTACTTCATCTGCAGCTGCAAGCGGAACGAATGCGGTCAACACCAATATGAGGGACTTGTTCATAAATCTAAGGCTTTTTCCAGATTGATCAGGCAAATACGTATCCTGCACTTTACCAAAAGATGCCCTGTTGGCGACAAAAAAAAGCCCGGAGCCGCAAAAACGGCTCCGGACCCGGTAAAAGAAGAAACAGGCGTATCAAACTTATTTCTCGGCAACAGCTTCTTCAGCAGCCGGAGCCGCTTCCTCGCCGGAAACACGGGGAGCTTCCACAATAGCCACAATCACATCCCCGGCCAGTTCCGTGGTTACGCCGGAGGGGAGTTTGAGATCGGTAATGCGCAGGCTTTCACCCAGTTTCAAACCGGAAATGTCAGCGGTAATGGCTTCCGGCAGATCCTTCACCTGGCAGATAATCGCCAGTTCGTGAATGGTCTGGTCCAGAACGCCGCCCAGGGCCACGCCGGCGGAATCGCCTTCCAGAATGACGGGAACAATGGAATGGATGACCGTGGTATCGGTCACAGCCTGAAAATCCACATGCAGGCAGGCGTTGGTGATGGGGTTGTGCTGCACTTCCTTAAGGAGAACCTTCACGATCTTGCCGTTGATATCCAGGGCCACGAGGATGTGTTCGGAAACGGCGGAAGCCAGCATGCGGGCAAATTCACGGGCGTCAACCTGGATATTGACGTTGTCAAAACCGGGACCGTAAACCACGCCGGGAACCAGGCCCTGGCTGCGGAGTTGCTTCAGATTACCGGAGCCGCAGGCTCTCGTTTCGGCCTTGAGGGAATGGGATGTAGCCATGTTTTATAGAGGCAATATTGAGTGTTGATTGATGATGTTTCCTAATCGGGTTCAGGCAGAGGCCCCGCCGGGATTTCCGAACCCGCGTAAACCGGTACTCAGGTCAGGGCGCAGGACTCTGCACTAAAATTGTCTAAATGTCAAATAATGATGATACGGATTCTCCGTCATGTATGCGCTGCACGGCATGGCCCAGCAGGTCTCCCACGCTGACACAGTCCACTTTGGGGCCATAGGCCATGGGAACGGTGTCGGAGGTAAGAACGCGTTCAATGCAGGAACCGGAAATCCGTTCGCGGGCCATGTCCCCAAGCACGCCGTGAGAAACGCAGGCGAACACGCGCTGAGCTCCCCGTTCCTTCAGGATATTGGCGGCAGCGCACAGGGTGCCGGCGGTCTCCGTCATGTCGTCAATCAGAACGGCATCGCGCCCTTCCACGTCACCAATGACATTCATGGCTTCCACATGGGTGGCGTTGACGCGGTGCTTGGCAACAATGGCCAATTCCGCACCCAGAGCGTCGGAATACGCGCGAGCCATTTTCACGCCGCCCACGTCCGGGGAGACGACGACCAGTTTCTTGAGGTCTTTAACATAATGTTCGCGCAGGTGACGGATTAAAACGGGGGCGGCGTACAGGTGATCCACCGGAATATCAAAGAATCCCTGGATCTGGGCGGCATGGAGATCCATAGTCAGCACGCGGTCCACTCCGGCGGCCGTCAGCAGATTGGCCACCAGCTTGGCGGTAATGGGAACGCGGGGCTGATCCTTGCGGTCCTGGCGGGCATACCCGAAGAAAGGAACAACAGCCGTGATGCGTCCGGCACTGGCGCGGCGGGCGGCGTCCACCATCACGCACAATTCCATGATATTATGGTTAGTGGGGGGGCAGGTGGGCTGAATGAGGAAAACATCCTTGCCCCGGATGTTTTCATTTATCTTTACAAAACTTTCCCCATCGGGGAAAGTATTCACCGTGACGTTCGTCAACTGAATGCCTACGCTTTGCGCAATGCGCTCCGCAAGTTCTCTGTGTGCTGTACCGCTAATAATCTTCATACCGGAAACTGAAAAGCGGACGCATTCTGAACACAGGTCCGCATAATCGCAATACTTAATTCTCACAATTTGATTTTTCTCCATGATGGATTCCCCCGCTCCTGACGGCAAAGAGAGATTTCTGACCGCCCCCATGATCGCCGCCTTGGCCGTGAGCACGCTGCTGCTGGCGCTGAACTATCTGGCATTCCCGGAATTCGGTTCATTCGGAAACGAAAACAGCATCCAGTGGCTCATTTCCTCCTGGAACAAGCAAACGGATTATGAACACGGCTGGCTGGTGGTGCCCATCATCGTCTTCATGCTATACCATGCCAGAAAGAAAATTGCCCAGGCACCCAGACGCATGGACTGGCGCGGCCTGATTCTTTTCATCCCGGCGATCATGCTTCTGATGCTTTCCTTCCGCGTGGGGCAGCCTCGCGTGGCCGTAGGCGCTCTTCCCCTGATTTTATTGGGCGGGGCCTGGTACCTGGCCGGACCGCAGACCGGCAGGCTGTGCGCCTTCCCGCTGCTCTTTTTCTGGCTGTGCATCCCCCTGCCCTCCTTCCAGCAGGCTACGGTGGGGCTTCAAATCATTGCGACGGAGCTGGGGCATTGGGGGGCAACCATCTTCGGGGTGGACACCTATCTGCAGGGCACCAATATCCGCTCTACCGGCGGACACTGGGATGCCTTCAATATTGCAGGAGGGTGCAGCGGCATGCGTTCCCTGATGGCACTGCTCATGCTGTCCGCGGCCTGGGCCTACCTGTCCGACTTGAAATTCTGGAAAAAATGCGTGCTCTTCCTCAGCGCGATTCCCCTGGCCGTCATCGGCAACGGTGTCCGCATCACCAGCATCGTGGTGATGGCGGAATACGGAAATCCCGAGTTTGCGTCAAAAACCTGGCATGACTGGTCCGGCCTGCTGTTTTTTTTCCCCATCAGCCTTTTCGGCCTGGCAGCCGTCCACTCCCTGCTGGCCGGGGAGCTCATCTGGAAGCCGTCACAGCGCAAGAAGCTGGTTGTTAAAATGAACAAGTCCCATTAAGCGTTTCCGCCGCCATGAATATTAAAACGCTCAAAATTCTCATCATCCCTTTTCTACTGGCCGTCATGCTCGGCGGCACTTACCTGATGCCGCGCAGGGGGGAAGTGCAGGACTCCTCCATCAGCATGGATCTCCCCACAGGCATGAATCCGTCCGGCTGGCACGGCACGCGCCGGCAGGAATCCGAGCAGGAACGGGGCATCCTGGCCCCGGATACGGAATTTTCCAAAGCGGATTACGTGCAGGAACTCCCCATCAGCCTGGATGCGACGGAAACCGTACCCGTTCTATGCCGCGTTTCCATCGTTAAATCCGGTCATGATTTAAACAACTCCATCCACCGCCCGGAACGCTGCCTCCCGGCCCAGGGCCATTTTAACCTGACGGGAACCACGGTGGATGTTCCCGTGAAAGGCCGCGGAACCATCAGGATGACCAAGCTGAAATCCCAGCAGAACATCGCTCCGGACCATCCGCAGCCAGTCATTCTGGACAACATGCATTATTACGTATTTATCGGCCACCGCCACATGACGGAAGACCACCTGATCCGCACCCTGATGGATATGAAAGACAGGGTTCTGCACGGCATGGACCAACGCTGGTGCTATTTCCAGATTTCCACCACGTACGGGGACAAGATCAGAGTGCCGGAAGAGAAAGCCAGGGAACAGACGGAACGCCTTATCAGCCAACTTCTTTCCCAACTGGTGAAGTGGGATGAACTGAACCGGTAGCACGGCTCCGGCAGTTCAGTCCGGAAGATTTCTTTCCAGCCAGGAGGCAGCAGCTTGAAAAAGGCTACATGCTTCTTCCCCAGGCGGTTCATAAAGCATGGGCGCAGGACGCCGATGGGAATAAAGGCGGCCCTTCCGGTCACGACTGTAGCCGGAAAAAGCAAGATTGGCATCAGCCCCGGCGCAATGTCCCCAGCGTCCGCCTATTCTGGGCACCGCGTCCATGAAGCCTCCGCCGTCCCGCAGGTAAGCGTTCCCCCACCATTCCGCACAGGCCGGACGCACGCTCTTTTGCCTGCGCGCCACGGCGTCTATCGTCAGAAGGCAAAGGGGAGCAGCCTGAACCGACTGGCGCCTGGCTACTTCCACCGCGCAGGATCCTCCGTAGCTGTGTCCTATCAACACGACAGGCAGCCCGGGATATCTCCGTCTCAGCTCTTCCAGCTCCACCGCTATTTTTCCGCACCTGTCAAAAAACACGCCGCAGCCGCCTCCGTCCCAGTGGTAATAAGCCGTTGCGTACGCCACACCCGGCAAAAAACCGGGAAATCCTTTCTCCACACGGCTCAAACAACCCGCAAAAATGTCCCCGAAACCGCCGATGAACACAGCCAGATACCCGGGAACGTTTTCGCGGGAGAACCGATTCAGCGTCCTTTGAAAATGCATGACGGCCCCCATGATGGAGAAATCACGTCAATATCCAAGCCTGTAAGACGTTCTGGCTTGATAAAACCTGAAAACTGTCCAAATGTGGTGGTATGCAAGTAATCATTCACCAATGGGCCTTCAACGGAAGCTTTGACCAGCTTGCCTCCCTGCCCCGCCAGGAACTCGTCAACGACTGGTTCGGCTATGATGTGGAGCCAAGTGCGGAATTCGCCTTCGCCACGGACGGGGAATTCCTCTGGTTTCTGGCTTCCCGCAGCAAGGCAGCCACCATCCATCCGGAAGCCCGGCCCGGCCAGTTCCAGCCGGAACTATGGCGGTACGACCTGGCGGAATGGTTCATGGCCGCGGGAGACGGCACCAATTACTGGGAATTCAACCTTGCTCCCAACGGCGCATGGTGGGCCTGCGCCTTTTCCGACACCCGCCGCGCCAATGAAGATATTCCCGCTCCGCTGGCCGTGGATACCAAGTGCATTCTGACGGACGAAGAATGGTGCGCCATGGCCCGGATTCCGTTGAACGAACTGCGCGGCGTGGACATCCGCGACTGCAAGCTGGCAGCCACGTTCATCCTGGATACTCCGGACCAGATTTTCCTGACTACGGCGGACGACCTTTCCGGCAATCCGGATTTCCACCGCCCGGACTGCTTCTGCACACCCATTCTCAAATAATCCATGTCTTTGAAAGAAGACATTTCCCGCATTCTGGGGCCTGGAAAAGTTTCCGGAGCCCCGGATGTGCTGGCGGCGCACGCCGGGGACAAATGGTACGCCTCCGTGCTGCCGGAGGCAGTCGTTTTCCCGGAAAGCACGGAGGACGTCTCCCTGCTGCTGCGCTACGCATCCTCCATGAACATCCCCGTCACGGCCCGCGGCGGCGGTGTTGGATACGTAGGGGGATGCGTTCCCGTGCGCGGAGGCATCAGCCTTTCCCTGGAACGGATGAACCGTATCCTGGAGATATCCCCGGAAGACGGCGTTGCCGTGGTGGAACCCGGCGTTATCACAGCGGATCTCCAGCGGGAAGCCCGTGCTCTGGGATGGTTCTACCCGCCGGACCCGGCCTCCAGAAAGGAATGCAGCATCGGAGGAAACATCGCCACGAACGCGGGCGGCCCCAGATGCCTGAAATATGGAGTCACCAGAGCTTACGTGCTGGGGTTGACCGTGGTGCTTGCCAGCGGAGAGGTAGTGGAATGCGGAGGACGCACCCATAAAAACAAGACGGGGTTCGATATCGGGGACCTTTTTATCGGTTCGGAAGGAATGCTGGGCATCATCACGCGGGCCGTTTTGAGGCTCATCCCCCACCCGGAAGCATTCGGCGCGCTCAGCGCCGGCTTCCCGCAATTCCCGCTGGCAGCTGCCGCCGTGCAGCGCATCCTGAACAGCGGGCATCTTCCCTCCGCCCTGGAAATAACAGACAGTTTCACTCTCCGCGCCGCCCGGAACTATCTGGGGGACAGCGCCCTGCCTTCCGGCTGCCGCGGCCACCTGATTGTGGAAGTGGACGGCAGGCGACCTGCCGTGCGGGAAGAACTGGATTCCCTATGCACCCTGCTGGAAGAATGCGGCGCAACCGGAATTCTGCGTGCAGACACGGAAGCGGAGGCGGAAGCCATCTGGCAACTCCGCCGGGAATTTTCCTACAGCCTGAAAGCAACCGGAATGACCAAGCTCAACGAAGACATCGTCATTCCCAGGTCGCGCCTGGTGGCTCTGGTGGAATTCTGCGAGGCCCTGAACCGGGAAACAGGGCTGGACATCGCGTGTTTCGGCCATTCCGGGGACGGCAACATCCATACCAACATCATGGTGGACGATTACGCGAATCCGGAGAAGAAAGCCCTGGCGGACGCCTGTGTGGACAGGCTGTTCCACTGGGTGCTGGCACACGGAGGCGCCATTACCGGGGAACACGGCATCGGCCTGGCGAAGGCTAAATGGTTCCGGAAAGCCGTGGGGGAAGGCGCCTACCACCTGCACGAACTGGTCAAATCCGCCCTGGACCCAAAAAATTTGCTGAATCCTGGAAAAATGGGGCTTCCGTAACGTAAAATAAACTTCCATGACGCCTCCGGACGGGGCATCATGAATGCCGTACTTCATGAATAGCCCGCACAAGTCCATCCTAGCTGCCCTTTACGATTGCTTTCCGGCTGCAAACGCCGTTCTGGTGTTTCTTCTGGATCATCCTCTGGCCTGGTTCACGCCCAAATGGCGCCGGAAAGGACGTATGGCCCTGAAAGCAGTGCGCCGCTACATCAACTACAATCGCGATCTTCTGCCTACTGAACGCCTGGCGGAGTTTGAAGAAAGCCGCGACCTGCTGAAAACGGCCCTTTACCGAGGTGACAGGCAGCAGGCGGAAACCATTACCGCCAAACTGGAATCCACGCTGGAATCCATCCCCGGAGCGATTCCTTCCGCCCTGGCGGAAAACGTGGAAGTTCTGTTCGTGATTCTGGCCATTTTCCTGGGTTTGCGCTGTTATGTAGTCCAGCCCTTCCGCATCCCGACCGGTTCCATGCAGCCCTCCCTGAACGGAATCCGCGCCCTTCCCCAGGAAGGGGAGCCCACCCTGATGCAGAAAATCGGGGACATGATCCTGTACGGCGGCTCCTATGTGCACGAAACGGCCTCCAAGGAAAAGAAAATCGTCCATTTCGAACCTGCCACCAAGTATCTTCTGCTCACGGTGACCAACGTGATTTTCGATGACGGCTCCAAGCTGGAAATTCCGGCAGCGGAAGCGGAAACGCGCCGCTACTTCCTCAATCAGGAACCGCGCTTTGAAGCCGAACGGCACACCCCGTTCAGAAGCTACCTGCCCGGAGACACAATCGTCAATGCCCGTTTTGACGCCGGGGACCTGATCGTGGTGAATAAAATGGCCTATCACTTCCGCAAGCCGGAACGCGGGGAAGTCTTCGTCTTTGATACACGCGGCATCGAAGGCATCGCCAATAAGGGAAGCAGCACCGGCCAGGAAGGAGGAACCCACTACGTCAAACGCCTCTGCGGCATTCCGGGAGATACCCTCTCCATTCAGGACTCCCAGCTAATCGTCAATGGGAAACCAGCCACGGAACGGACTATCCAGAGGGTCGCTTTCGGCAAGCCCCCCTACCAGCCCTGCGGCTACGTGGCCCTTCCCGCCCCCCTGAGCCTGCTGGACGGCAGAGCTTACATCACGGAAGGGGGAACCGTGCATCTGTCCAACGACAGCAAACGCCCCTATCTGCGTGAATACGTGGCGCTGGGGGACAATTCCACCCGCGAAAATTCCTTTGATTCCCGGTACTGGGGCCCCGTCCGCCAGTACAACATCGTAGGCCCCGCCAGCTTCTGCCTGTGGCCCTTTACTTCCCACTGGGGCCTGATTCCATGATTTTTATCCCTTTCGCAGGCAAGTTTTTTCCGTCAAGACATGACTCAAGCCCAAACCATCACCAGCAAGGCCAAGTCCAACCTGGCCTTTGCCCTCATTGACCTTCCTGAAGAAGAACGCCGCCATATGGCGGAATTTTACGCTTTCTGCCGCACGGTGGACGATATCGTGGACGAACCGGGCATGACCCCCCGCGAACGCCACGACGCATTGAACCGCTGGGTGGAGGTCATCAACGGCGGAGAAGGCCTGGAACTGACGGAGTTGGAAGAGGACATCATAGCCCTTATCCAGGATTTGGAACTGGACACCACCCCCATGCTGCACCTGATTGAAGGCTGCCGTTCGGACATCAACCAGCAGCAGCCCCGCAGCCGTGATGAACTGCTGGATTACACCTACTGCGTAGCCTGCTGCGTGGGACTTACCTCCGCCCGCATCATGGGGGCGGGAGAAGCTTCCTATCCGTATGCCATTGCCCTGGGGCATGCCCTTCAAATGGTGAACATCATCCGGGATGTGGCGGAAGACTGCGGCAAGTCCAACCGCATTTATTTGCCCAAGGAGGATATGGACCGCTTTGGATACACTCTGGAAGACCTGCGCTGCAGGGTGTATTCCCCCCGGCTTCAGGAGCTGCTGAAGTATGAAGCGGATCTGGCGGAAACTTTCTTTGCGGAAGCGGAGAGGGAATACAACCTCCTCAGCCCGGAAGACAAAGCCGCCCTTATTCCGGCTCAGGCCATGGCGCTCATTTACCATACCATTTTGGACAAAATGAAGGCGAGCGGCTTCCGTATTTTCGACATCCGCTACCGCGTCAACACCTTCCACAAGCTCTGGCTCCTGTTCCGCACCAAATTGGATATTGACCCCCAATCCTACTACGACAAATCCAAAGCGTATTATGACAAGCTGGTAGGCTTTCTTTCCCGCCCCGGCAGAAAGGATGAAAAACAGGGGCCTCCCAGGTGAGCCATGGAAAAGCTGCGGCTTTTTCTCCCGGCCCTGCAAGAATTATTCTTGTCCCGAAAACCGTGTTCCTGTAGGAGTTACAGCATGCAAAACCCCATGGTCTCCCTGCTTTTTATTCTCGCAATGTTAGCAGGGCCATGCCCGGCAGCGGATTATCCGGAACGGACGGAGCGCACGCAATCCGCAGGAAACCATGTCTGGCATATAGACCCGGACAAGGGAAATGACGGCAATCCGGGAACAAGCCCATCCACGGCGTGGAAAAGCATGGCGCCGGCCAACCGTCTCATCATGGCGCGGGGAGATACGCTCGTCATCCATCCGGGGGAACATGCCGTCTCCCTGGCGCTGATGGGGGAAGGTTCCAAACAGGCCCCGGTCACCATCCGGTTCATGCCCGGCAGGCATATCTTCAAACACGGTGCCCTGATGACCGGAAAACCGCAGATTTCCAACACCAACGATGCGCCCAACGAGCCCAAGGCCATGGCTGTCCGCCTGATGGAAGCCAAAAACATACGCCTGGAGGGAAAGCCGGGAGCCACCGACATCCTGCTGGAAGGAAAAGCCATCTTTGTCTGCATGGAACATGTGGAAAACGTTTCCCTGAACGGCCTGGGTTTTGATTACCTGCATCCGACCATGGGAGAATTTCTGGTCACGGAAGTTGAAGGGGATACCATGAAAGCAACTATTCCGGACGGAATCCTGTACACAGTGAAGGATGGGAACCTGACCTGGCACGGACCCGGATGGGAATTCCGCATGGGAGGGTATTCCAAAGTTTTTGATTCCGCCTCCGGCACTTTCCAGGGCCGTTTCGACCCCGGGAAAACAGTCATCAGAGAGTTGTCTCCCGGAAAAATCAGCGTCACGTTCAAGGAAGGCTCCCCAACCATGAAACCGGGCCAATCCTACCAGAACCGCAATACCCGGAGGGACTGCTGCGGCTTCTTTCAATACAGAAGCAAAAACATCCTCTGGAATAACTGTCATATTTACTATATGCACGGCATGGGCGTCGTTTCCCAGTTCTGCGAGAACATCATGTTCAGCAACTTGAACATAGCTCCGCGCCCCCGCTCCCTCCGCACCAGCTCCTCCTGGGCGGATAATCTGCACTTTTCCGGATGCAGGGGAAAAATCATCGTCAAGGATTGCGTGCTGGGAGCCTCCCATGACGACGCCATCAATGTTCATGGCACCCACTTGCGCATTGTAGGCAGGCCGGCCCCCAACAAAATCACCGTCCGGTTCATGCATCCCCAGACCTTCGGCTTTGACGCCTTTGCCCCGGGAGACCGGATCGATTATGTTTCCAGCAACACGCTGGTGCCTTATGCATCCAATACCGTTTCCGGCGTCAACCAACTCAATGAAAAGGAAATAGAACTTACGCTGCAACATCCCAATCCCGGAAACATCCAGCCTGATGATGTTGTGGAAAACGTCACATGGACGCCATCCGTCCATATCAGCAACACGGTATGCCGCCACATACCCACCCGGGGCTTCCTGCTTACCACCAGGAAGCCGGTGCTGGTTGAACGGTGCCGGTTTGAGAAAACGGGCATGCCCGCCATCCTGGTGGAAGATGACGCCTCCGGCTGGTATGAATCCGGCGTGGTCAGGAATATGACCATTTCCCGCAATACCTTTATTCAATGCGGGGAAGCCGTCATCCAGATCGTGCCGCACGCCCCACGGCCGGAAGGGGAGGTTCACCGGAACATCACCATTACCGGAAACACATTTGACCTCAAGAACGGAACCGCTATCCGCACTCGCCATACCGGCAGCGTCAAGGCGGAGAAAAACACTTTCACCAAAGACGGAAAAAAGATCTCTGAAGAAAAGGCGGTGGATATCCGGTAGAAAACCTCTTTCCTACCGGTGACGGGAAACATGCACCGTTACGGAAACGCTGTCCGTCCGCGGCAGGATGAACTTGCGCAGAGTAACAACCACGTGCCGCGCGCCGAACTCCTTCAGGCAAACCTTTCCCATATCCTCCGCCAGCGTTTCCACCAGCTTGCGCGGGCGCGCCATGGCCTCCGCCCGGAGCGCACGGGCCATGGAATCATAACAGACGGTTCTGGAAAAATCATCGTTCAGTCCGGACAAGGCCTCCTCCGGATAAAAAGTGATGTCCGCTTTCAGGGTCTGCATGGAAGCGCGCTCCTCGTCCGGAACGCCGATGAAGGTATCCAGTTCAAGACCGTTGATGTTAATGGAATCCTGCGTATCGGAAGGGAGCGCGTAACGGCGCATCAGTGTGCGCAGAACAAGCAAATCCGGAACAATCATATCCGGTTTGGCCTTGGAAAGCTGCGCTGCGTCATTGTAGCCGGTCAGAACGGCAATGGAGGTGATGCCTGCGTGATGGGCCGTTTCCACATCATGCTGCATGTCCCCAATAAATGCGGTTTCATGGGCATGCAGCCCGTGCTGGGCCAGCAGGGTATGAATGTGGGCATCCTTATGGCGGATGCCAGCGTGAATGGCTTCAAAATATTCCATCATGCCCAGTTCCCTGCATTGGATATCAAACTCTTTGGCGTCCACGCTGGTAAGAATAAAGCAGCGCACGCCGCGCGCGCGGCAGAATTCCAGGAATTCCCGGGCATTTGGCAGCACTTCCACCGGAGCATTGGAAACGCGGAAGGCGTACCGGAAATGGTCTTCCAGTTCATCCAGATCCGCGTGGGGCAGCACCCGGGCATAATAGTCCGGATAGGGAAGCTGGAATTCCGCGCGGAATTCGTCCCTGTTCATGCAGGGTTTCCCGTATTGGGAAAAGACGTAGTTGGAGGCGTCCAGCGTCAGGGCCAGGTCATCCACCAAAGTGCCGGACCAGTCGAAAATGATATTCTTGAACATGGGAATGCGTATGGGAAAAACTCAGTCCAGAGCGTACCGCATGGCGGCCAGGCCGAAAAAGGCGGCCGTCTCCACCCGGAGAACGATAGGACCAAGAGTGACGGGAGCAAACCCTGCTTCCAACGCCATGGCCGTCTCCCGGTCCGTAAAATCGCCCTCCGGCCCCACCAGCAGAGAAGCGTGCCGAATGGAACGGGAGCGGGCAGCCTCCAGCACCTCCCTGACCGGCCGCACCCCGGGCGCCAGAGAGGCGATGATATTCAGTCCTTCCGGAATTCCGCCGCGCAGCCATTCCGCGAAGGGAACGGGAAGCGCCACTTCAGGCAGCGTGTTCTGGCCGCACTGCTTGCAGGCCTCCAAGGCAATGCGCTGCCATTTCTGCCTTTTGGCCTCAGCCTCCCGGGCATTCAGACGCACGATCGTGCGATTCGTCACGAGCGGGATAATGGCAGAAACACCCAGTTCCACGGACTTTTGAATAATGAGATCCATGTTGGCGCCCTTGGGAACAGCCTGGCACAGCGTCAAATGGGCCACGGGGGGAGAAGGAGGACACTCCTCCCCCGGAACCAGCAACACGCCGGAACTGCGCGGCGGTTCCGCCACCACAGCGCGGGCGGCACGGCCGCAACCGTCAAAAACGATGCAGGAGTCACCCTGCTTCAGTCGCAGAACCTTGGCGGCATGGTGCGCCTCATCCCCCCGCAGCTCCCAAGCGGGAGCAGCCCATTCGGAAGGCGGAAGAAAAAAGCGGGCCATGTCTGAAAAAGGGAAACGGACCTTATTTGCTCTTCAGGTAACGCGCCGCCTTGTCGGCAAACTCCACGCAAGCCGGCTGATTGCGATTTTCATCCAGAACAGAAGCAAACGCGTTCAGTTTATCCATCTGCTCCTTGGTCAGCCGGGAGGGGATTTCCACTTCCACCTCCACCAGCATATCCCCCACATCCGAACTGCGAAGAGCCTTTACCCCCTTGCCGCGCAGACGAAAGATCATGCCGTTCTGCGTTCCTTCCGGCAGCTTGATGGTGGCCGCGCCTTCCAGCGTGGGGACCTTCAGCTTGCCGCCGGAGACAGCCAGGGAAAGCGGCACCGGAACCGTGCAGCTCAGGTCATTGCCTTCCCTCTGGAAAATATCGTGCGGTTTGACGTCAATGAACACGTGCAGATCCCCGGTAGGGCCGCCATGCACCCCGGCATCCCCTTCCCCGGCGATGCGGAGCTGGCTGCCCGTGGCAACGCCCGCAGGAATACGGATGGTGATGTGGGAATCCTCCCTGACGCGCCCTTCCCCGCGGCAGACGGGGCATGGGTCCGAGATGATTTCCCCGGTGCCGTGGCAGGTGGGGCAGGTGGACTGCTGGACGAAAAAGCCGCTCTGCTGGGTAATGATGCCGCGCCCCTGGCAGGTAGGACAGGACTTGAACGCTTCCTTTCCATCCCTGGCCCCGGTGCCGTGGCAGGTCTTACAGGTCACCAGACGCTCAATTTCAAGTTTCTTGGTGCATCCCTTCGCAGCCTCTTCCAGCGTGATGTCCAAATCATAGCGCAAATCGGAGCCGGGTCTCTTAGTGGATCTTTTCTGGCCGCCGCGGCCGGCGCCTCCGAACATATCCGCAAAACCGCCCATTCCGGAAAACATCTGGGCGAAAATATCCATCGGGTCCTGGAACCCTCCCCCGGCATAACCGCCGCCTGCGGCGGGACCGCCCTGTTCAAAGGCGGCATGACCGAAGCGGTCGTAGGCAGCCCTCTTGTCCGCATCGGAAAGCACCTCATAGGCCTCTCCCAGCTCCTTGAACTTTTCTTCTGCGGACGGGTCGTCCGGGTTGCGGTCCGGATGGTACTTTAAGGCCAGCTTGCGATAGGCCTTCTTAATCTCATCGTCAGTAGCGTCCTTGGAAACGCCGAGAATTTCGTAATAATCTTTTTTAGCCATGTGGCGTGAATGTTAAAAAACGGTCAGACTTGCGGTTCGGGTTCCGGAGTATGGGCGACAACTACGTTCGCCGGGCGCAGGAGCCTGTCCTTCAGCATATACCCCTTGCGGATAACGCGCAGAACGGTGCCTTCCGGCTGGTCGGAGGGTTCCCGCTGAAGAGCTTCCTCCGTGGCGTGGTCAAACATGCTTCCCACCACAGGCTCCACGGCGCTCACGCCATTGCCGGCGAGAAATTCGTCCAGCTGCTTCTTCACCATGCTCATGCCGATGTAAATCATGGAGGAGGCATCCGCGCTGGCGGCGGCCATACCCATCTCAAAATTATCAATGACGGGAAGAAGTTCTTCCAGCAGGCGCTGGTTGGCGAACTTGGCGCATTCTTCCTTTTCCTTCACCATGCGCTTGCGGTAGTTATCATATTCCGCGGCGGTGCGCATGGTGGCATCCCTCCATTTAAGCAATTCCTCTTCCAGGGAAGGTTCCGCCACCTTCTCCTCAGCAGGAGCATCCTGCACCTGTTCCTGTGCCTCCAGCTCTTCCGCTTCCGCGTTTTTCTCTTTCTCTTCGTCGCTCATGCGGGCAATGTAAATTCTTTTACCGGATGCGTCAACGGCCTGCTAAGACATGGATGACGTTTGACGCGTAATGGACCGCGCCAGATGCAACCCTTCTACGCATAAAGAAAATGCCTGCCTTCCACCCGGCTTTCCTAAGCGCCGGAAACATCCTCCGCAGAAAGCAGCCGGGCAAGTTTTCCCTCGCATCCGTCCGGCAATTCCACCACTTTCAGCCGGGAGGATTCCCCGCGCAGCAGGCTGATGGAGGAACGGGGAATGTCCAGCCACGCGGACAGGAAAAGGACGACGGCCTTGTTCGCCTTTCCCTCCACGGGAGGCGCGGCAATGCGCAGCTTCAGCGCGCGGCCGGCACGGGGATCTTCTTCCCATCCCACGGCCTCGCTCTTCTTCGCATTGGGAATAACTTTCAGAGCCAGCTTCATACCGTTTCCGTGCCGGACTTCCCGCGCTGCCTGGCAACCAGATCCCCATACCTGATCAACCCGCCGCCAAACAAATCCAAAGCGCTCCCCACCGTGGCATCCATGGTTCCACCGCTCAAAGCGTCTATTTCGTCAATATCCTGAATGCGGCTGATGCCTCCGGCATATGTCATGGGCAGGCGGCGCCAGTTTCCCAGCATTTCCACCAGTTCCCGGTCAATGCCGGTGCAGAGCCCTTCCACATCCGCCGCATGAATAAGAAACTCCGCGCAATGTTCCGCCAGAACATCCAGCGTCTCCGCCGTTACCCGGAGTTCCGTCAAAGTCTGCCACCGGTTCATGGCCACAGCCCAGCCACCTTGCACCCTGCGGCAGCTCAAATCCAGCACCAGCCGCTCCGCGCCCACTGCGGAAACAAGATCCTTCAACCTGTCCATCCGCAGCGTTCCCTCCGCATCAAACAGGCAGGAGGTAACAATCACATGGCTGGCCCCGGCGGAAATCCATTCCTCCGCGTTTCCCGGCGTCATACCGCCGCCCACCTGAAGGCCTCCCGGCCATGCCGCCAGAGCCTCCCTAGCCGCAAGGTCGTTCCCGGGTCCCAGCTTGATCACATGCCCGCCGCTCAGGCCGTCTCTGCGGTACAAATCCGCATACCATGCCGCGCCGCGGTCAGAGACGAAATTGGTGCGCAATGAGGCGCCATCCTGCGTCAGGGTGCCCCCCACAATCTGCTTTACGCGCCCGTCGTGTAAATCAATGCATGGTCTGAATTTCGTCACGCGGTCACTTTGCCCGGGGAACCTCTCCAGGTCAAGACGGTATTCCCCCCACACCCTCCCGGCACAACGGGCCTGGGAAATTTACACAAAACGGGACGGGGACTCCGCTTTATCAGATAACTGCCGTCAACCACCATTCAAAAAACCGATGAACAACAACCTTGCCGGAAACCATCTTCTTGCCTGCTGCGCCGGAAGCGCCATATCTGCCCTCCTGGCCTTTTCCGCCCCCGCTGCGGAAGTCGGGATTCACCTGCATGGCGAAATCCGCATGCCTGCGGCAGGGCAGGCCGTTTTCCTGTATGACCCCTCCGGATTCCCCATCTGGGGATATTCCCCATGCGGACGGCCCATTTACGCCTATACCCCCGCAGGCGCACCCATTTACGTCATCAGGGACATCTACCGCGGCTGCCATGTTCCTGCATGGAACCCCAGGCCGCATTACCACGGCCCTTTCTGGCCGGCGGGCGTCTGCCGCGGACATCATGCCGCACGCCTTACGCCATGCCCGCCCCCTTTCCGGCTCCACCGCCCCAGGCGCCCACATGAAGGGCCCCCTCCCCGTTTCCACCGCCGGTAAAACCGCATCCCCATCCCCCGCAAAGCAAGAGACCGACCCAATCCTTCCTTTTTATTCCGGGAAAGAAAGGCCGTACCAGCCTTCCCCCAGCAGCCTGACCAGCGTAAAGGAATATTCCCCCTTGCGGTTGGGCTCTTTGCTGCGGGAAAGGAGAACCCGCGCGCGGAGCATGCCGGCCTCGTCATTGGCGTTTAACACCCGGTATGGGGAATGTTCCATCTCCTCATTGATTTTAAACAACATGAACAAACGCTTGCCCATTTCCGATTTTTTGGGGACATACACCATGGGCCGGGCAATGCTGCGCTCTTCGGAACCGTTCATCCCGGGAGCAATCAGCTTAAATGCGTACTCATCCTTATTTTCCGACATGCGCTCCCGAACCATCCATACGCGGAATTCCGCGATGTCCTCCCCTTTTCCACGTACAAAATCCTCCCAGTTCATCGGCTGAAAACGAGCAAACTGCTGCCAGTCCAGCTTCCAGGAACCATCCTGTTCATCCTTGAAAAAACAGAATTCCATATCGGGAGTCTTTTCAAAACCAACCAGGATCTGGGCGCAGGGAAGCCCCTCCACCTCAAATACGGCAAAGCTTTTAGGGCCCTTGGGCCTGCTGACAATCGCCTCGGGAGGAGACACGGCGTAATGCCTGACCATTAAAGGAAGCGATTGCAGGGACTTCCACACAAAAGAGGATTTTTGAACCACATCCGCGGCGCTCAGATATTTCTGTGCCTCCGCCAAGCAGTTGCGCAGCAGGTTCTGCTTTTCCATCGGAGAAATGTGATAGGGAGGCCAGAAACTGTAGTCCACCTTGTCTTTCAGAGCGGCTTTCAATTCTCCGGACAACATCTCCGGCGTGGCGCAAACCCGCGCGGCCGCTCCGGAATCCAGGGATGCCTGGCGCTTCTGGAGCCAGAAGAAAAGACCGCCGAAAAACATTCCCAGCGCGATCACAAAAAAGATGACGGAAAGAATGCGGCCCAGCGCAAAGCCCGCTTTTCCGCCGCGCCTGCGCGCGGCCGGGGAAAGGAACAGCTTTTTTTCAAATAAATCACTCATTTCAAAACGAAAATATCCACAGAAAACAATCGCGGAAAGACGGTCATACACTACCGGAACGCCCAAGGCAGCGCAACGATAAAAAACAGACACATTTTTTTATCTCTGCCGGAGAAAATTGTTTCACATCCACATGCGGGTGATGTACATTAAACCGGACGAGTTTCAATAGCTCCCATCTTACCTTTCACCCCCTCTTTTTAACGCCATGTTTGGATCATTCACTACCGTTCCCGCCCCCAAGGGCAATAAAAATCCTGAATCCACCCCCAGCTGGATGGATGTAGCCAAGAGTCAGGACATCCCCGAACCGGTTGCGGAAGCCGTGCCTTCCTACGCCCCCACCACCCGTGTCCAGCAGCTGACCCGCAATGTGCTGAACTCCGATGTGGAGGTAATCGGTTCCCTGCGTTTTTCCGATGACCTGCTGATTGACGGCACCGTGGAAGGCGACATTTCCTCCGAAGGGGTGCTTTCCGTAGGCCAGAACGCCGTCATCCGGGCGGAAATCAACACCAAATCCGTCATCATCCACGGCAAGGTCATCGGCAATGTAACAGTCACGGACCGCGTGGAACTGAAAAGCACGGCGGAACTCGTAGGTGACATCCAGGCCGCCTCCCTGGCTATTGAAGGCGGTGCAATCTTCATCGGCCATTCTACCGTAGGCGCCCCCACGGTAGGAGCTACAGGAGCTTCCGCCGCCAAGAAGGCGGCTTCCGTCCATGCCTTCGCTCCGGAGCCGGCCCCCCCTGCCCCGGCCAGCCAGAGCACGCTGGATATTGACGCGGAATAAAAAACTCTCCGCCTGCTACTTTCAGGGGCGGCAAAAGAACGGTCCGTTCTTTTGCCGCCCTCTTTGTTCCATGAACCCCATCTTCCATCCTGTCCCCCGAATCAGCGCCGCGCCCTCCGGGAAAATCAGCCACCCCTCCCCGGCGCCGCCCTGGACACTCCCGCCAACTGCGGAAAGCAACCCGGCGCCTGCTCGGGAGGTGGAATGCTTCTCCTGCCGCAAAATCACTTCCGTCCCCGCCACGGCAGTTTCCGCCAGGTGCGGCCACTGCTCCGCGTATATCAAACTGGACGACGTCATTTTACACAGCAGAACGCACCGGACCAAGGTGCAGACCTGCGGAAGCGTTACCGTACAGGCCAATGCAGACCTGAAAGGGCTGAACATCGAATGCCGTGACCTGGTCTTATACGGCAGGGCATCCGGTGATTTCCTGTGCCGCGGCGTCTGCAAAATCAAAACGGACCAGCACATCTCCGGTTCCATCTCCGCCCGCAGGATGGTGGTGGAAAAAAAGACGACGGTGCTGGTCACAGGAACCATCCGCGTGGAGAACATCTGGATACAGGGTTCTCTGGAAGGAACGCTTACGGCGGATGAAACCGTCACCATCCACCGGCACGCCAAATTCCTGGGAGATATCACGGCGCGCCGTCTCATCATTGAGGAAGGCGGCTCACACCAGGGAGCCTTTACACGCCTTGCATAACATGAATCTTCCCATCTCCATCCGCGGCGCGCGCCAGCACAACCTCCGGAATCTGGATCTGGACCTTCCGTCCAACAAGCTCATCGCATTCTGCGGCCCTTCCGGCTCCGGAAAATCATCCCTGGCGTTTGATACGCTTTTTTCCGAATCCCGCAGGCGTTTTCTGGACTGCCTGTCGGCACGCTCCAGACAGGGCATGGATCAACCGGAAAAACCGGAAGTGGACAGCATTACCGGGCTGCCCCCGGCCCTGTGCCTGGAGCAATCCGCCAGGCAGCAGAATTCCCGCACCCTGCTGGGGAGCATCACGGAAATTCTGGACTACCTGCGCATCCTTTACGCAGCCGCCGGCACGCCCCATGACCCGGAAACAGGAAAGGAACTGGAACGCAAGAGCCCGGACCGGATTACGGAGGAACTCGTTTCCCTGCCGGAACACACGCGCCTGGTTCTGGCCGCTCCGACGGAAAACCTGCTGTCCCAGGACCCCGCAGCAACGCTTGGCGACTTCCAGCGGCAGGGCTTCCTACGGGTTTACTGGAACGGAGAAATGCGGGATATTGAAGAAATAAGCTCCCCCGTCCCCCCGCCTCCGGACGCGGCCCTGGTCATTGACCGCCTCATCGTCAGAGGGGAAAATACGGCCTCGCGCATTGCGGATTCCCTGCAAACAGCTCTCCGTATCAATCCGGACGAGGTGCGGGCCATCATCACCATACCGGGAGAGGAAACTTCAATCCGGGCCTTCCACACCCGCTACCGCAATCCGGAAACAGGCTTCCTTCTGCCCCAGCTTACTCCCCGCCATTTTTCCTTCAACTCCCCGCTGGGGGCATGCCCCTCCTGCCGGGGAACCGGCCTGAATGAACAGGAAAACGGCCCGTGCCGCGCCTGCGGAGGCAAGCGTCTTTCCCCTCTGGCCCTGGCCGTCACCATGTCTGCGCCGGACCGGGCCTACAATCTGGCGGAACTGACGGCTCTTCCGCTGGAAGATATGGCTGGAGAACTGGAACGCCTGAAAACGCCCCCTTCCCTGGCGGCGGCATTAAACCCGCTCATGGAGGAAATCAACAAACGCGTGCGCTTCCTGAATGAGCTGGGGCTCTCCTACCTGTCTCTGGACCGCCAGGCAAACACCCTTTCCGGAGGCGAACTGCAAAGGGCGCGCCTGGCTTCCCAGCTGGGAGGCGGCCTTTCCGGAGTTCTTTACATCCTGGACGAACCCACGGCCGGACTGCACCCCGCCGATACGGACCGCCTGCTCCGCGCTCTCCGGACGCTCCGGAACCAGGGCAACACAGTCCTGGTCGTAGAACATGATGAGCAAATTCTAACCGCGGCGGATTACCTGGTGGACATGGGTCCCGGAGCCGGGACCAACGGAGGCCGTATTCTGGCGCAGGGCTCCCTTGCGGAAATACTGGAAAATGCCGGAAGCCCCACCGGGGAATGGCTTTCAGGCAAACGGAGCATGCCCGCCTCCGGACACAAGACAGCTCCTGCGGAGCGTCTGGTCCTGACCGGAGCGGACAAACACAACCTCAACAATGTCACTCTGAATATCCCGGTTGGTACATTGACCTGCATCTCCGGCCCTTCCGGTTCAGGGAAATCCACCCTTGTCCGGGACTGTCTCATCCCCGCGGTCAGGCAAGCCCTTTCCGGGAAAAAGGATATTCCGCGCCGCGTGCAGGGAACGGAGCACTTCAACCGCCTTGTCGTCATCGACCAGTCGCCCATCGGCAAAACGCCGCGTTCCACGCCGGCTACCGCTACCGGCCTGCTCCAGGTGCTGCGCCCCCTTTACGCACAGCTCCCCCTTTCCAAGCAGAGGGGATACACGGCGGCGCGCTTTTCCCCCAATATTCGCGGAGGCCGTTGTGAACGGTGCCAGGGAACGGGCATGATTGAAGTGGATATGAACTTCCTGGGAAATGTGGCCATGCCCTGCGACGCCTGCCACGGGCAATGCTACAACAGGGAAACGCTGGAAGTCACCTGGAAAGGAAAATCCATTGCCCAGGCGCTGGCCCTGACCGTGGACGAAGCGGCGGAATTCTTTTCCTCCCTGCCCAGAGCCGCCGCCATCCTGAAAAGCATGCAGGACGTAGGGCTGGGATACCTCAATCTCAACCGCAGGGCGGACACCCTTTCCGGCGGAGAATCCCAGCGCATAAAAATAGCTGCGGAACTGGCCAAAGCCCCGTCCTGGAAACTGGCGGAAGACGGGAAAAGGGCCCTGTTCATTCTGGACGAACCCACCAGCGGCCTTCACTTCAATGAAGTGGCCCTTCTCCTGGCAGCCCTTTTCCGTCTGAGGGATGCCGGGCACACCATCCTCTGCGTAGAACACCACAAGGACCTGCTCAATGCCGCGGACTACCTGGTGGACATGGGCCCCGGAGCCGGCAGGCACGGCGGCAATATCGTGGCCGAGGGCTCCCCCGCAGATGTAGCGTCCAATCCGGAATCGCCCACTTCTCCCTGGCTCGTCCCCCGTTAACAACGGCAAAGCAGGAAATCAGCCACCCATCCCAGCCGCCGGCGTTCCGTTCCCGGCGTCTTCAGAAAAATTCCGCTTCTCCGGGGTCTATTCTCCCCCTTTCCCTATTTATTATCTTGACGACCTCCCTGTTTTTTTAACAAAAAAGGAATTACATATTCCTTTTTCCTATGACTCTCCGTTTCCTCTCTTCGGCTCTGGCGGCGTTGTTACTTCCCGGAACGCTTCATGCCGCGCCCGTATTCCTTGAAAACGTCTCCGAATCCGGCGGATGGTATGATTGCAATAAAAAAACCAAATGGACATGGGGGACCAAGCCCCACCCCACCAACCCGTTAAATCCTCCGGTTTCCGCACGGCCCACAGAATGGCTGTACCTTCCTTATGACCAGAATATCTGCTGGGCGGCGGCGGCATCCAACGTTCTCCAATGGTGGCAGGATACCAGAAGCGACCTGAAATCCACCACGCCCAACGGGAAATCCGCCACTTACGATGTCATGCCGCAGGTCGCCCAGCTGGCCATTTACCAAACCATCTCCACGAACTGGACAAACAGCGGAGGCTCCGTGGAACAGGCCTACAACTGGTGGGTCAACGGCGGGATGCTGGATACCACCGCCTATCCGAGCCTTTCTACGACGACAGCTCCCGGAGGATACTGGAAAGAGCTGGGACTGACAGTCCCGCAGTCCTCAAGCGGAGGAGCTGTTGACAACCCCTTATTTTCCGCATACAGCTTCTGGGACGGAGACACCAGAAGCGGCGTTTACCAGAAACTGACAAACAGCATCAACAACAACTGGGGAACCACGCTGACCGTCGGGGAAGAAGGGAGAGGCCACGCCATCACCATGTGGGGCTACGACACGGACAAAGACGGCAATCTGATTATCTACCTGACGGATTCGGACGACTACGCTGTGGAAATGTTCCGCCAGAAAGTAGTCGTGAAAGACTATACGGACGAATACGGCTCCTCCCACTGCGATATTTATCTGACCAGCCTGGATGGAGAAAACGACGTGTACAGTTATAATTACGAGGAAGCGGGACTGTCGGGCATCCGCCTGGGGGAAATACAGAGCTTCACCGCTCCGCTGGGAGATCTGAGAATCCCGGAACCCGGCGCCGGAATCCTCTTCCTCTGCGGTTCATTCCTTGCCCTGTCCCGCCGCAGGCGCGCTGGACGGTAACGCTTTCCGAACTCCGGCCCCAATAAAAACGGGTCTTGATTCTTATGGGGGAAATGTGCAGAATCGGCGAGCGCACAAGTTCAGGAGAGCAAAAATTGTCCCAGTGTTCCCCAGTGCGGTTACCTGTGAAATGAATGACGCTTCCCACAACCACGGCGAGCAGGAAAACACCGTCTCTACCTATTCCGTCGACGTAGAAACCCTTCAGCAAATAGCTCTGAAAGGAGACGCCCAGGCACTGTTCCAGCTGGCAATCAACTACGAACAGGGGCGCGGGGTGGCGGAAAACCAGCAGGAAGCTTTCTACTGCTACCAGCAGGCGGCGGAACTGGGCCACGTTACCGCCCAGCTCAATCTGGGATGGGCCTATTCCAACGGCATCGGCGCCCCTCAGGACAACGACAAGGCCTTTTATTGGTACCGGAAAGCCGCCGAACAGGGGCACCCCACCGCGCAATTTGACCTTGGGTTCTGCTATGTCAACGGCTTGGGAGTGGAAAAAGACGAACACCAGGCCATCGGCTGGTACAAAAAAGCGGCGGAACAGGGCCATGCGGTAGCCCAGCTCAACCTCGGCTGGATTTATGCCAACAGCCCTAGCCGGAAAAACTGGGAACAGGCCGTATACTGGTACAAGCAGGCTGCGGAACAGGGAGACCCCCGCGCCCAGTATAACCTGGCCTGGTGCTATGGCAACGGAAGCGGGACCCCCAAAAACCCGCGGAAAGCCGCTTACTGGTATGAAGAAGCCGCCATGCAGAACCACGCTACGGCCCAATACAATCTGGGCTGGTGCTATGAAAACGGTTTCGGCGTGGAGCCGGATCTGGACAAAGCGCTGGTGTGGTATCACAAATCAGCCCTTCAGGGCCAGATTACGGCCCAATACACGCTGGGATGGTGCTACGGCAACGGCCGGGGCATGGAAGTGGACATGGCCAAAGCCGTCCACTGGTACACCAAAGCCGCAGAACAGGGGCATACAACAGCCCAGCTCAACCTGGGGTGGTGCCATCTGAACGGAAAAGGAACGCCCGTCAACCGGGAAGAAGCCCTGAAATGGTACCTTAAGGCGGCAGAACAGGGCAACGCCACAGCCATGTTTAATGTGGGCAACTGCTACGCCCACGGCTACGGCATTGAGCAGGACGATAAACAGGCGGAAGAATGGTATCTGAAAGCCGTCCGGCACGGCAACAAAAAGGCCGCCAGCGCCCTGCGCCATCTGGCTTCCAAACAGGAAAAAGAGAAAAAAACGGACTCAGAGGACTGAAAAGTCGTTTTCCTGCCTGCCTCCCCGGGAAATCCCATCTCCTTGACGTGGATCCGGTCATCAACACACGCGGGAAAACATGTCCCCGCCCGGAAATAGATACCTGACAGCCGTCAAAACCCCGGACAGTCATCGCCGCCTCTTCCTTCCGTCCGCCGGGCCTTTTCGGGACAGCCGTTCCACGGCCTCCGGCAGCCGGGACGCGCCATCGCCGCCCAGCGCGGCGTCAATATCTTCCAGCGCATGAATCAGGTCAATGACCTCCCGGCGGGGCAAGGCGCCCCCGGCCGGCACGCAGAAATGAGTGCGGCACGCTAACGGTCTGCCTTCATAAATCATGCATTTTCCCTGCCCGCTTAAAAAAGGGCAGCTCCCGTCCGGAGGCAGCTCCAGCCGGGTGCGTCCGGAAGCGCGCCACGCCTTCCAGGCCACCCATGCCTCACCCAGCGTTACATGCGGCGTCTCCCCGGTCAGGCGGAACCGGCAGCAATCCGCAGCGCCGGTACAGAAACGCTGGGCGCGGGAAGCGCGGAAAGCGCCTTCATCCAGAAGGCGCCGCACCTCCATCAGCATCCCGGCGGAGGGAGCCATTCCCCCCGCCTTTCCCTGGCGGCATTTGCCACGCGCCATGACTGAACCGGTTAACAGGTCAGGCCGTCCGCCTTCGCCTGGTTCCAGTACGCATACTCGGAACGGTTGAAATCCACGTATTCCGGAGACAAATCCGTGGTATACACCGTATGGGAAAACTCGCCCCGATTCAAATTGATATCCACCTGGAACGCGGGAACCTGCACGGCCTGCCGCAAATCGTCGGACGGAGTATCCGCCTGCACGCCACCGCGGCAGGCGGCCAGACCGGCGATGTCGATGTCTATCTTCTCTTCGTCCACCTTTGCTCCGCAGTAGCCCACAGCATGAATAATGCGCCCCCAGTTGGGATCGTTCCCGTTCCAGGAACTCTTCACCAGGGAAGACTTGGCTACGGCTTCCGCCGCTTTTTTAGCTTCATCCTCCGTGCGGCCTCCCGTCACATGCACGGTGACGAACTTGGTCACCCGCTCTCCGTCCTGCACGATGTGCTTGGCCAGTTCCAGCATCACATGGGCCAAAGCCTGCTGGAATGCGTAAATATCTTCCGGAGTTTCCAGCTTCACGCCGGATGCCCCATTCGCCATCACCAGAACCGTGTCATTCGTGCTCATGTCTCCATCAATGGTGATGCAGTTAAAAGAACTCTTCACTCCGGACTGGACGCACAGCTCCAGCACATCGCGGGAAACGCCCGCATCCGTCGTGATAAAACACAACATGGTCGCCATGCAGGGATTGATCATGCCCGCCCCCTTGCAGCAGGCGCCGATGCGCACGGGTTTACCCTGCACTACAAACTCAATGGCAATGATTTTCTCCTTCGTGTCGCTGGTCATCACGGCCTGGGCCACCTCATGCCCCTTGTCACGGGAAAGCCCCTCCGCCAATTCCGGAAACTTCGGGTAAATGCGCATCATAGGCATTGGCAGGCCAATCACGCCGGTGGAACATACGGCCACTTCTGCAGGCTCCAGCCCCAGAAGCTCCGCAACGCTGCGGCATTCGCCCCTGGCGTCCTCCACCCCACGGGTTCCGGTGCAGGCGTTCGCGTTCCCGCTGTTCGCTACGATGGCGCGGATATTTCCTTTCCGGAGATGCTCCCGGCTCACCTTCACGCAGGCGGCCTGCACGCGGTTGGTCGTAAACGTTCCTGCGGACACGCAGGGTTCCGTGGAATAAATCAGGGTCAGGTCCAGACGCGTGGCTGTAGGCTTCTTGATGCCGCAGCTTACGGCGCTCCCCAAAAATCCCCGGGGCGCGCAAACGCCCCCGTCAACCGGAATATAGGATGAATCATTCATCGTCTTGAAAGTGTCTTTCAACATATCAAAAAGCTACAGAACCCACAAGCCTTCCGTTTCATCAAATCCGCACATGATATTGAAGGACTGAACGGCCTGGCCCCCCGCCCCCTTCACCACATTATCCTCCGCGCTCATCAGAATCACGCGGTTCGTGCGGGGATCATAAGCCCAGCCAATGTCCACGCAGTTCGTCCGCGTTACATTCTTGGTATCCGCAGGCTGGTTGCGCCCCAGAAGGCGGACGAACGGGGCCGCGGCATAAGCTTCTTCCAGCAGGCGGCCGACGCATTCGGGGTCCGCCCCCTTTTTCACTTTGGCCGTAATCGTGGAGCAGATGCCCGTATTAACGGGAATCAGATGGGGGGTAAAGGACATCACCACCGTTTCCTCCGCGGCATGGGAAAGCTCCTGTTCAATTTCGCTCAAATGGCGGTGTTTCGGCACTCCATAGGCATGAAAACTCTCATTGCACTCGCAGAACAGCAGCGGAATGGACGCCTTGCGCCCCGCTCCGCTCACGCCGCTGCCGGAACAGACCACCACGTCCTCCGGCTCCAGCATGCCCGCCTTGAACAAGGGAATGAGAGGCAAAAGAATGCTGGTGGGATAGCAGCCGGGAGAAGCCACAATGCGAGCCCGGGCAATCTCCTCCCGGCGCCACTCCGGCAAGCCGTACACGGCTTCCTGCATCAGGGCCGTATCCGGGTGGGGGTTCCCGTAATACTCTTCGTACACCTCCGGGCTGTCCAGACGGAAATCCGCGCTCAGGTCAATCACGCGCACGCCCCTGTCCACTAGGCCGCGGGCATAGGAAGCGGCCACGCCATGAGGCAGGGCCAGAAAAGCGACCTCCGCCCCAGTAGCGGCAATCGCCTCCACATCGGAATCCGTAAACTTCAGACCGGAACCCGGAACCTGACGGAAACGGGGAAAAACCTCCCACAACGGCTGCCCGGCATACTGGCGGGAAGTAGCGCACACCAGCTTCACCCCGCGATGGTTCAGCAGGATGCGCAACAATTCCTGCCCGGTGTAGCCACTGGCCCCGACGACTGCAACTTGAACTTGCTTCATGACAAAAAAGGTATGCTATGAAAAAAGACTCTTGCCAACACTAAAGTTTTCCTATATACACCTCGCCGTCACGAGACACGACCCCGGTCGGTCCGAGTTCATCGGGTTGTAGCGCAGTCTGGTAGCGCACCTGCATGGGGTGCAGGGGGTCGCAGGTTCGAATCCTGTCAACCCGACCATTTTTAACCGCTGTAAGCTGAAACGCTTACAGCGGTTTTTGTTTTCCCCTGTTTTTAGATTAGCCACACGTCAGGCCACACGTCAAAATGAAAAAATGTTGTGTTGGGGTCACAGGAATGGCAAGAGATGGGTATGCGTCAATACTTCGAGCCTACCGATTACGCCCACTTGTACCGGGAAAAGAATTCTGGCATTTACTATGCTCGTGTGGATTCCAGACAAGGTGGCCGAAAAACGATAAGACGTTCACTTAAAACAAAGGATATAAATGAGGCTATTGCCAAAATGGCTGCCTTTTTGCAGGAGATGGGGACAAATACCCCGACTATCGGAAACATCTCTTGGTATGTAGCGGTAGATACCTACATTGCCCAGCAAAAGATGAGGCCCAATCTTAAACCTAGGGCCCTTGAATCTGCTCTGCTTTTCGCGGAGCATGCTCGCAAGCTGGTTGAACAAGATGTGGCAGCGGAAGCCATCACGGCCAATATGTGCCGGTTATGGTGGACCAAAAAAGCACAGAGTTGTTCGCCAAGAACGGCCAATGGAGCTCTTGGTGCAGTTCGAAAAATATTTGCTATGCTCAGGGATTCCGGGTACGTAGTTTCAGACCCTACCGCAAAACTGGAGAGATTGAGTCTGAAACCGACGGAATTTTTCATCCCGGGAAAAGAAGAATTTGTTCGTATTGTAGAAGAAATCAGGCGTGCTCCTTTACTGCGAAAGTACCGGGAAAAGAGCCTTGATTCCCCTGCAGCAGATATGGTGGCTTTTTTGGCCTACTCTGGTCTGCGGATTGAAGAAGCCCGACGCTTGGTATGGGGCGATATTGGAAAAGACTCCATATCCGTCCCGGCAATTAAACATGCAGTCAAAAGACGGATATTGTATATTAACCCAGCTCTACGGGATGTGATTGAGCGGATGAAAAAAACAAACAATAACTTGACCGCAACATCTCCTGTGTTCGTTATTGAAAACCCAAGGAAAGCTCTTACAAATGCCTGTGTCCGCCTGGGGTTGCCCCATGTCCGGGTGCATGATCTGCGCCATTTTTTCGCCACGACGTGTATTGAGCAGGGAGTAGATATTCCGACCGTGGCCAAGTGGCTGGGGCACCAGGACGGTGGAGCTCTCGCCATGCGGGTGTATGGTCATTTGCGCGACGAGCACAGCAAGGAACAGGCTTCCAGGCTGCGCTTTTGATTGTTTTGTTCAAGTCGTGGGCGTTTTTGTTCAAGTCGTGGTTGTATGTTTCCGGTCATGTTCCGTGCGATGACAGGGGCATGGAGTTTAATCTTTCTATTGCAGATATGCTCCGCACGAAGTATTCGACAATTTTCGAGCGTGAGATTCAACAGGTTACGTCTATTCTTGAGCCGTATTGTTCCGTTCTCCCCGGTCGCGGGAAAGATATGGAGATCCCCTATGTGGGCAAGACGGAGTTCAAGGAGATCGGCAACAGATTCGTAGAGGCCAGCCCGCACGAGCTTTCCATGGGGAAGCGTGTAATTAAACCTCAACGTTATGCGGACTCTCTTCACAAGGATGATATTGACAACATCCTATTGAACGACCTTGAACTCAGTATCAGCGATTTTATCGCGGAAATGAAGAAGGCCGGCAAGAGGCTGCTTGATCAGGTTTTGCTTGGGGTGGTTCCCGATACGGATAATCCCGGAAAGTTCCGCATCCGTACAACTTCGGATAGTGTTTGCGGGGGAATGCTTGCACCTAATTACACGGGCAATTCAGGCGCCACGTTGACCAATCTTGATCCAAGTCTGGTTGTTCCTGCTGATTTCAAGATGGATGGGACGAAGAATCCTGCCGGGTTCCTGCTGGACCAGATTGTTGAAGCCAAGCGCATGCTGGAAGAGAATTACGCATGGGACGAGGCTTCCGGCGACACTCTTTGTCTGGCGATTTCCTCAACGATGAAGGCGCAGATGATCATGTGGGAGGAGCAGAAGAACAAGAATTACGGTTTTTCCGTGCTGGAACATGGCAAGGTGAATCCAATGCTGAATGTCCGATTCCTGGTCACGAATATGCTTCCGTTTGATGAGGACGGCAATCGTATTTGTCCGATGTGGGTCAAGAGCCGCCTGGTTCTTTCTCCGTGGGATCAGATGAAGTTTTCTATCGTGCGACCGGACAAGTATCAGAACCTTTCTGTTGTTCGAGCAGATGCCGCTTGCATGTATGGGGCTTCCAGGAAAGACGAAAAATCTTTCGTGCAGATTCTTTGTAAGGAGAAGGCGACGGCTGGAGCTTAATTATCTTTCCAGGGTATTCGTTGTTGTTTGTTCCGCTCCCTGTTTCGGCAGGGAGCGGATTTTTTTGCTTGTTCAAGTTACGGTTGTATTCGTGCGGCAAAAATGTGTGCTAAGAGGGAGGCATGTTAGATTTCCTGGGCGTCACGGAACATTTTTCCTGCATGGAGAATACTCCGTTTTCCTTCCCTGCCCTGTTTCGGGATATGGCAGGGGAAGCCGTTTCTCTGGACGGCGTGATTTTTTCAGGGAGCATTGTATCCGCCAATCAGGAGGTGATAGAGATTTCCATTGAGAAAGGGGAGTCTTCTAATGAGGTGATTTTTTCATTCCCCGCCTTGCCGGAAGGAAGATGGTCTTACAATGTCCTGGTTCAGGCAGATGATGGTTCCCAAAGAATTTTGTTTTCCGGGTATATTTCCGTACTCGGTGTTTCTCGTGTCGCACAGTTGGCAAGCGGTCCGCCAATGAAGAACCGGACGCTGCTTGTCGCTATGCCTGGGGAAGCGACAATGCGTCTCCGTATGGAGTGGATGGCTACTACTGCTGCACAGGCTTTTGCCTATCATGCGCTCCAGGCTTCCAAGAATGCTCATGCGGACGCAGAAACGGCGAGCCAGGCAGCCAAGACGGCAACGGACGCAGCAGCCACCGCTGCTACACGGGCCGAAGAGGCGGAAGGCTATGCAGGGTCTGCCTGGGCCTCCAAAAGGGCTGCCGCCGATTCTGCGACCGCCGCCGGCACGTCCGCAACTAACGCAGCTCGTGACGCTAAGAGCGCCAATGACGCTAAAACGGATGTGGAGTCGCTGGCCGCCACCTGGCCGGAAACGGTCAGCGACGGGGAGAAGAAAATTGTTGAAGCCAGGAATGAGGCTGTTACTGCTGTGCAGGACAAGCAAGCGGCTTCTGTGCTGGCCGTAGGTCGTGCCTCACAGACCGCGCAGCAGAATATAGCCAGCGCGCAGGCGGATGCCGTTGCCGCCGTTCAGGAGGCGGAGGAGGAAGCGCAAGGGACGATCACGCCACTTGTCCAGCGCGCCGAAACTGCCAAGGATGATATTGACCAGGCGGAGAGGCGCATCAATACGGCGGCGACGAATACCGCAACATCTGCCACCGCTGCGGCTAACTCCGCGACGGCGGCCCAACAGGCTCTTGAGGCCATACCTCAAGTAGATGATGCAGGCAACATGACGCTTCCCGGAGGTCTTACTGCGGCGGGAGCTATTAACGCCAACGGCGGCATCAACATTCCGCTGGCCGTGGGTGCGCCAACGGACACGGCGGCGGTTAATCGTTTTTTGGCTATGGGGTTGGCAGGAGCCGTGCAGGCGTTGATTCAGCCAATATACCTTAATTCCAGTTCGATCACAGTCGCGGGTTCCATTTCTAAATCTTCCAACGGTACTCTTGCCGGGTTGACGCAGCGTTTTTCGGTGGGCGCAGCTTCTGCCGGGTCCAATGCGTACGGGTCAGCGGTTATTCCCCTGATAGGGCCTAACGGTCAATTTAATTACAGTTCCGTGTGCGGATTTTCCCTTGCGCTCAACGCGACAGCCTTCGCTAAATTTACTTTTGGCATAGGCCGCGGCTCAAAAACCAACAGAACCGGGTTGACGATGGATTCTTATTCTATGATTCCGGGGAACGAGCTGGCCGTCAACCATGGGGAAATCATCGATGTTACCATCAATACTCCTTACGATACTGTCCGCAAGGGGTATGAAATCAGAGTAAGGGAAATCTTTTATGTATCGTCCGTTGGACACTGGCAGGTGAAGACGACAACCGTATTTCTTCCGGTAGGCCATAATGAGCTGATGCCAAACGGGCTGAACAGGCTTATTTACATGCAGAGCGGGCCGCCGAGTACAGCAGTGCGGGAGGAAAATGCGGCTCTTTATATGGAGCTGGGAGGCGGCAGTACCAATACCCTGTTCAAGATAGCTTCTCTCCGCGGCTTCATCGCTTTCGAGGCAGGAACAGGCGTAAGCACCCTGATTATCGACGCGCGCAATGAGAAAACATATGCCCTTTCAGCCGACGCGGGCACAGGCACCAGGCACCTTTATGCCAATGGATTGACCAATCCAACCTATCACGCATTGGAAGCAATGGCCGTCAATGCCATTGAATCCGAGGAAACAGCGGCTTTTGAAGATATTAACGTACCCATTGAAGAATCATGAATATTTCGGAGATACAAATACTGTTCCCTCGGCCCGGCAACTGGCAGGAATTCACCCTGACGGCCGTCTATGAGGACGCTGGAGGGTACACCCGGACAGACCGCTACACAGCGGACGAGATACCAGCGGAACAGGCTCCGGCAATGGAGTCCGTAGTTGCTGCGCTGGTGGGATTGGGTGAGGACTGGCAGGCGGTGCAGGTGTGGGCAAGGCTGGGAAAAGATGTCCTGACCCTTGCGGAGGATGGTGCCTATACAATGATTGATGCGGTGTCTTTGACCGTTGAGGCCGTCCATGCGGAGACCAAAGGCCGCAGGATTTTTACAGTCTCGGACTACCCGGTTTTTGTCCTCACGGATCCCGCCGCCGTGGAGTTTTTCAAGTTTTTCACTACTAATCAATAACAACATAATCATATGACTACTAATAATCAATGCAATCATGCCGCGGCTATCGCCAGAGAAATGCACATGTACTATGCAGCCCAGGCACACAATGAGTCCAACACTCCAATCCCTCACTGGGCAGACCTGACGGAAAACGAACAACAAGGATGGATTGCCGTAGCAAATACTGCCCTCCCGATCATCGGCAAGCACGCACTTGGTGATGTCCGGGACTACCTGGGCATCAAGGCATCCGGCACGTCCACTTGGTGGAAAAAGGTTCTGCTGGGCTTGGCCTACGCCGCTGTTGGCGCTCTTGGTTTTTCCCTGTTCCAGGGCTGCGGTCATTCCATTGACGTAACGCCGGGCCGCACCGAGGTATGCAAAGACGGCTCCTGCCTCGTCATTGAGCAGGGGCATATCTCCTATTCCCAGGCCCAGCCTGTTACAGACGTTCCGCCCGTTGTTCAGATCGTACCTTCCAAGAAATAAGGCCATGTGCAAGCTCTCCGAAGTACCGGCGCGTTTCCTGGATTTTGCCAAGGCTTCCCCCGTGTTTGCCTGCGTCCTGATGTCGCTGACGATATGCGGCGGGGCATGCTGGTACATCGGGGAGGTGGTCAGCCACCACAATGACCGCCTTTGTGATTTGATGACCATGCAGACGCAGGCCCAGGTGGAGACGGCCAAGGCGATTCAACTGCTTGCCGTGCGCATCGAAAACATAGAAAGGAAGCTGGAAAAGTGAATGAAGAACAATTCTTTCTGTCGTTAATGGCCATTTTATCAGCAACAGTTTTGGGATTTACCCTCATGTGTATAGGGGAACCTGGATATGGTATCGGGGTATGGCTCACTGCACTGGCCATTCTCTTGTACTTTTCTCGGTGCGGACGATAACACCAACTGTAAAGTTTTTCTTACAAGTTCTCTTTATCTAATAGCCAATAGTTTACAATATGAATCCTACAGAAAGAAAGATGGCCGCAGCTATCCTCCGGTTTGAAGACAGCCGCGTTACCGGGCCGGATTCCCTGCGCGTTTCCCGCCTTCCCGCCGCCGACAAGGGCGGCAAGTGGGAGATTTGCGGCATTTGCGACGGTATTGAACCGACCGTGTTTAACAGATTGAAGGCCCTGCTGGATGCCGGAAGACGTGAAGAGGCCTGGGAAGGTTGTCTCCAGTACGTCCTGGATAATACCGCCGCCGTGCGTTCCTGGCTGGGTTCCGACGTTTTTCCTGGCGTTGAATTCATCCTGCGGGATCATTTTTTTAATTCCGGGAGCAGGAATACCGGGAAGATTTTGCAGCGCGCGCTGAATATTCACGGCGCCGGGCTTGTGGTGGATGGGATTCCGGGAAAACAAACCCGTCAGATGCTGCAAACCGTTCTCGCCCGGACTGGAGAGTCCGGGTTTCTTTCCACTCTCAACGAACGGCGCAAGTCATTTTACCATTCTTGCAAACAATTTCCCGTGTTCGGCACAGGCTGGCTGAACCGCTGCGACGATGCGTTCAGCGTGGCGCAGGAGCTTGTTTAGTTGTTTTCCATTAGTTGTTATGAGTTCAAATCCATTAAAAGCTGTCGGAGGGGCCCTGGCAAATATCGCCACGTTCGGGGGATATGGAGCCAATAAGGCGGCCAAGAAGCAGGCAAGCGCCGCCAACGCTATGGCCGATGCCATGGCGAATGCCCCGGAGCAGAAGGTTATTACTACGGAAACCAAGGATGTTTCCCAAGCGGAGGATGCGGTGAATTCGTCTGCCCGCCGCCGCTTGAAGCTTAGTAATACGACGAACCGGAGCAATCCTCTTTCTTCCCTGGCTGGCCTGAGGAAGACGCTGGGTTGATTTTTACACAGGAGATTCATGGAAAATGTTAAAGATTTATTGAGGACGGCAGACGCCCTGTTCACGGAGATGAATAAGAATTCCGGGGATTGGGATGAGTTGCGCCGGCGCATCATGCCGAGGATGGAGGGGAAGGCCCGCCAGCAGGAACAGGCTAATGAGATGACGGCTGCGTCCAGTTTTTCTCCGGTGGCGCATAAGTCTCTTTTGAATTTGGCGTCCGCTCATCTTCTTTTTATTACACCCATGGATCAGAAGTGGTTTTCCCTGCGGCCGCAGGAGGAAAGGGATGATTACACCGATGAGGATGACTGGTACAGCAAAGCGACGGAGGCCGTCTACCGTGCGCTGGCGGATTCCAATTTCTACGCGGCGGCCCACGAGGTTTACCTGGACCGTTGCCTGACGGGTACAGGCTGCATGTTTGCAGATGTTTCCCGTGACGGGTCCCTGGTGTTCAAACACGTTCCTACCGGAACTTATGCGATTGCCGAGGGAGCCCACGGGGAGGTGAATACGCTGGTGCGGACGTTGAAGTTTACTGCCCAGCAGGCCGTGGAGATGTTTAAGCTGGGTAATCTGCCTGTCAAGATTCAGGAGGCGTATAAGAATGCGGAGAGGCGGTACACCGAGATGTTCGAGTTTGTTCACCTTGTACTGCCCAACAGCCGGGCGCAGTTCGGTTCCGACATGGTAAGGCCTGGCCGCCGCAAGTGGTTGGACGTGTATATTGCCAGGGAGGCGGAGAAGATTGTTTTCCATGGAGGCTTTTACGAGTTTCCTTTTCTGGTGACGCGCTTTTTGAAGGGCGGCGTTTCTTCTTACGGAGAGGCTCCGGGGAAGGCTGTGCTGCCGGAGATCAAGGCTACCCTGCTGATGGATCGAGTGATGGATGTGGCCGGCAGCCGGGCGGCCATTCCCAGCGTTATCGTGTCGGCTAAGATGGCAAAGGAGGTTGATTTGCGGGCCGGAGGCAAGACGGTTGTTCCGGATGAGCTTATTGGTTCACAGTTACCGAGGGAATGGGCGAACGTGGGGGATGTGAGGTTTATGCTGGAGCGGCAAGATAAGAAGGAGAAGTTGATCAGGGAGGCGTTTTTCAATGATATTCTCCAGGTGGTTTCAAGCGTGGACCGCGAGATGACGGCTACGGAGGTGAATGCCCGCGAGTCGGAACGCATTATTTGCTTTTTTTCTTCTTTCATTCAGTTTTCGCAGGATTTTCAGACGATGATGAATCGCATTGTCTGCCTGATGTTCCGCAATACGCAGGGGGCCGTGCTTCCGGGCGACGCGCCTGATGAGTTTTTTGTCCGTTCCGCCGATGGGGAGAAGTTTGAGTTGCGGACTCCCCGCACCCGTTATCTGGGCAAGATTGCCCAGGCATTTGACCGTTTGCAGAGGTACGGCCTTGAGGGGGTGTTGAATGGGTTGGCGAAGTATATCCAGGTTTCGGGCGATACCCGCATTGCCAAGCGCATGAAGGCATGGGAGGTATTGCGGTTTATGTGGGACAGTTCCGGCGCCCCGTCCAAGTGCATTGTGTCCGCGTCCGAGAATAGCAAGATGGTTGAGGAGGAGAGGGCGCAGGAGAATCAGATGCGTCAGGCCGCCCTTGCGGAACAATTGGCCAGGGCCGGCAGGGATAGCGCCGCGGCGTCCGCACAGTTTAATACGGATTCATGAGGAATATGTTTGAAGATAAGCCGACACCGGAACAGGTTGAGTTTCTCAAGAGGCTCAACCGGAGACGAGCCGCGCTGAAGGAGGCTTTTACTCCGGAGGTGCTGGATATTTTAGAGAAGGAGTTCCAGACGAATTTGCCCTGCTTTCAAGGGAAGGCTGGTTCCTACGACCCCCTTGACGCGATGCGCCGAGACGCCCAGCGGGAAATGCTCCTGTGGGTGAAATACGAGATCGAACAATATAACCCTGATTTATGATATACAATAGATTATTCCACAATAGGTTCCTGAGGGAAGAGGCCATTCCCGGCAGCGAAGGTGAAGGCCCCGGCGGCGGAGCGCCTCCCCCGGCAAGTCCCGTGGACAGCCCGCCTCCCGCGGATCCTCCAGTTCCGTCCAATCCCTACGATTTTTCAGGGGGTGCGGAACAGTCCGATCCGGATCCCGGCAGTCCTCCCCCGCTTTCTCCGCAGGAGGAGACCGAGTATGAGATTGATTTTGGGGAGGGGTTTGTGGAGAATGATGCCCTGCGAGATATGTTGAAGGGTCATGCCAGGGCGGCAGGGCTGCCGGCCGATGCCGCCGGGAAGTTTCTTTCCGAGGTGGCCGCCAGCATCCGCGCGGACGAGGAGGAGGCTTTTAAGGAGGCTGACGAGGCGTTGAAGGACGAATGGGGAGCGGAGTATGAGACGAATGTTTCTGCCGCCAAGGCGTTTGCCCGGAAGCTTTCCGTGGAGTCCGGAGTTTCTATGGAGAAGATGGCTGTGTTTGCGAGTCCGGACGGGTTCCGCGTTCTGCACGCCATTTCCCGGCTGACAGGCGAGGGAGGCTTGAAGGGCGGCGGCCAGATTCCGGCGAAGACGGATCCTGCCGACGAGGCTCAAGCTATTTTGTCCGACCCCAATCACCGTTATTATAAGGCGATCGCCGATCCTTCGCATCCACAGTGGCGGGAGGCTACCGATTATTATAATAAGCTGGTGGGGATTTCCGGTTAGTTTTTTTTGCGTTGACTATTGGTTCGGAGGGGTGTCCTGCTGTGCGGGGCGCCCTTTCTTTTTTTTATTTGTTCAAGTTACGGTTGTATTCATCAGGCCTGGGGATGTGGCATGATGCCTCAAATGGATAAGGTGACCGTTTTTAACCAGGCTTTGGCCCAGTTTGGGGACCGGGAGTATGTGAAGGGTTCCCCAGCCGGTCGCACCGTTGATTTGTGGTGGCCTACCGTGTTGCGGGAAGCGCTGTTGTTCGGGGCATGGACCTGGGCAACCAAACGTGTTGAGATGGATCGCTCCGTTATGAGGCATCCGATTCCGGATGATTGCCTGCGCGTGCTGTATGTGGGGGCGGATTTGTTCCGCATTGAGGGGCGTGATTTGGTGGTTGAACGTTACGGAAAGCGCGCCGCCGGGACCGATAAGCTGGTGGTGGATTATCTTTCCGACGAGGTGGCCCGTTCCGAAGTGCTGCCGGATCACAGTCCGTTTTTTATCAAGGGCGTTGTGTTTCTTCTGGCGGGCAGGTGCGCTTTGAAGCTGGCTTCTTCTCCCCAGCTTGCGGCCGCTTTGGAGGCACAGGGGGAGGCGTTTTTAAGCAAGGCCCTTTATTGGGACACCTGCCAGCATTCTTCCAATGACCAGGATCCTTTAACAGAGATTTTAAGCAGTTCCATTTTCTGATGTTATGAGTTCCGATTTCGGGGGTTCCCAGCAGTATAAGTATCAGGGGCAGGCGGCTTTGAGCAACGGGCGCGCCACGCAGGCGGCTTATGAGAAGAAGGCCCGCGCCCTGGAGGCGGAGGCGGTTTCCGATTCCCACCTGGCCGCCCGCAATATGAAGCGGATGCGCCAGAATCAGAATGCCGCCATGGGGTCTGCACGGGCACAGCGCGGCGGATCCGGTTTTACTTCCGAGGGTTCCGGCAGCCAGGCGGAGGTGGCGGTGGCGGATGTGTGGGAGAGCGCCATTGGGGACGCGGCCCTTTCCAACGCTGTTTCCGATGCCAATAAGCGGTTTGCCGCGGAGTCCGCCCGATACCAGGGGGATCTGTCCATGATGGCGGCACGCAGCGAGGCGGACCAGTATAAGATGCTTTCACAGAATGCCCTTGGTTCTGCCATGGTCCAGACGGCCCTGACGGTGGCGGGGGGTGTCATGGGGGCGGCAGGAATGTCCGGTGGCGGGTTGCTGGGGGGTGTTACCGAGAGCGGGCAGACGTGGGGTTCCGCCGCCGGAGGAACCCAGGGGGCTTTTTCCGGGATGATGAATGCTTATTCCCTTTCCGGTTCCCTGGGGGGGATGGTGCCGGGGAGCATGCAGTCTTCCAACAGGTTGAGGGATTCCCTGCTGGCTAATTTCATGGGTTTTGGAAAGAGATGAGCGTTTCTCCCATGCAGCAGGCTTTTTTTCTGATGGAAGCCCAGCGCCCAGGCTGGTTCCGGGAGACCGTTTCCCTGGCGGACGCGGGAGGAGGGATCGTGTGGTGCTGCCCTTCGTTGTTTTTTGCGGGGGTGCCGGATCCGGAGTCTCCCAGGACATTGATTATTCTTTTTGCCCACGGCCGCATGGAGGCCGTCAGGGAGCTGGCTTGTCTGGTGCAGGGGCGTTTTGACCGGGCAAGGTGGCAGCGCTGCATCCGCGGGCGCGAGGACTGGAAGGAGATTTCCATCACCAGGTTTTTAAGTTTTAACCGTTTCAAGATGAAAGAAGATGAGTGATTTACAGCAACCCATGTACGGAGGAGCCCGGATGAATGCGGCTTCCTCCACCCCTGCCCCGGTCCAGATGCCGGATGTTTCTTCCAAGCCCGTTCAGAGGGCGATGCAGAATGCCCAGGAGTTTGTGTCTGATGTTGCCCACCAGTACCAGCGCATGAAGGATTTCGGCGAGCAGACGCGGCTGGAAGGCCGGATGAATGATTTGGCCAGCGAGTTTGAGCAGGAGATGACCCGGAGATTGGGGTTTGCCCGCGGTCATGAGCTGTCTTTTTACGATCGTGACGGGAGGCTGAAAGAGAGCGCCCTGAATACGTTTGTACGGAATTACGAAGGGAAGTTCCGCGGATTGAAGGGGAGTTTTGTTTCCCAGGAGGAGGCCGCCAGGTTCGGAGCCAGACAGCAGGATGTGATGCGCCGACTCCAGGGGAGGGCTTCCGAGCTGGTTCTTAAGGGGCAGATTCAGGAGTCCAGGCAGGCTTTTGAAGAGGGGTTGAAGGGGGATTTGCTGCGGAGGGATTACCAGGGAGCTACCCGTAGGCGCATTCAGGCTTACGAGGCCGGCATTATTTCTGAGAATGGAATGAACAACGGTATTCTGGAAGATACACGGAACGGCCTTTTGGACGAATACGAGCAAGATATGCTGATTAACCCCAGTGTTGCTTTTACGAAGCTTGGGGACGGCTATTTTGATGCTCTGGGCGCAGGAGATGTTTTAAAGCTGAAGGAGAAGACCAGAAGGTTTTTACGTTCCGCGAACCGCTCCGAAGGTGAAGATGGAGCGCCCGGTTACAGAAAGGGTTCTCTTTGGCCGAAAGCTTCCCTCCGTTACGGAGCCACGGAGCAGGAGTACGACTGGGTGGAGCATTATAACCGGACCGGCAGTTACGGGAAATACGCCCCTTCCATTAAGTTTGCCTTCCGGGAGGATTTACGGAATCTGCCCCCCGCCAATTCCGGCGAAGAAAGAACAAGGTACGTCAATGACATGTTGAAGAAGTGGGGGCAGTATGGACAGGTTCTTGGAGATGAAAGGAAGTTGCGCCTGTTTGTGGAAGACCGGATTGACGCCATGGGGAGCCCCAATACGAACCGGAATAATATAGAGGCCGTTTTGAAGGCCATGCCGGATCATGTATATATCCCTTATTTTTCTTACCAGGTAGCTAATGCTTACAAGAGTGGTGACCAGGAGCAGATTAAGAAGGAAGAGAATACGCGGGATGAGGTGGAGGCAGATATTTTGTATAAGACGGAACTTTCCATGACAGAGTGGAGACAGGCTCATCCTAATGCCACACTTGCCCAAGATCTTGCGCAGATCCATCAATTTACCGCTTTTCATGCCGGGAACAGGTTTGCCTATCGGCCTATTACCGAAGAAGACAAAAAAAGATCTGACGAGAGCCGCATGAAGAAGGCGCTGGAGTCCATGCCTTTGTATTCTTTTGAGCAACAGGAAGAGTTGAACGTGTCTCCAGAAGAGAGGGAGGCCCAGCAAAAGAAGGCGGCACAATATATTAAGGGCCAAAGACCTTATTTGCCTTCCCCTCTTGAGAACCACCCTGTTTCTTTTGTCCGGCATGGTACGTCCGGAGCGTATGTTTCCAAGCAGGCTTATGAGGCTATCAAGGCTAAGTTTGGGAATAGGCCTTTTGCCCGCATTTCTCTGGGACGCAACGGAGCTTTTCTAAAGGTTCCCGTGGTCGGGGTTTATGAGGGGACCCCGCGGGGCGTTGAGGTTTCAGGACCGCTTTATGAACGCATGGCGTTAAGGTTTCCCGGTGAACAGGCCAGCGGGAATGTCAGCATTTACGACGGGAAGGATGAACCGGAAGCGCCGGAAGATGGATACGGACCAGGCCTGCTGCCTCCTTTGCCGGGTGGGGACGATACTTACACGCAGGTGAACGATATTGGCGATTCCACTCTTTTACCTCTTAATCAATAGTTTTAGCACAATAATATATGTTTGCACAGGATGTTTTTGAAAGGTTGGGGCTGTCCCAAGATACGGATTTATTGAACGATCTCCAGAAAGAGGCGTTGTTAGAGCCAACGGAAGCGGCGCAGAGTCCCTATATGGATGACCCGGCATATGCCGGTTTTGAGACTTTGCGCGGTTTGTTTGGTTCCAACCATGGAGATAATCCCTCCATGTATTGGCTGGCACAGGGAGAAGAGATGCCTGAATTTGCCACCGTGGCGGACGCACAGGCTGCCGTCTGGAAGGATTTTCAGAAAAAAGCCCGTGCTTATCAGGCAGAGCAGGAGCGACAGCAACAGGCACGGGAGGCATTGGCTGCTACGATTGATCCCTTCATTGACCGGTACGTGCGCGGGGACGCTGTGGTTCCCTCCCCTGAACAAGTAATGATGATGCAGGAGGCGGGCATTTCCTGGGAGAGTGTCAGACGAGCCCGAAGAGGGATGCAACTTGTCCGGGAATATGACGCGCAGGGCACCCTGTACGACGACAGGATCATCAATAATCTGGCGGAACAGGTGGGAGATGATGAGTTGGCACGGCGCATTGTGCTGAATATGTTTTATAATGACGCCAGGAAGTACGCCAAGGATAAGCACGGTGACGAGTGGACCGGGATTGACTGGATAGATAAGGCAGCCCAGGGGGTAACGGGGATGGTACGCACCGGGGGGGTGAAGGGATGGCGGACAGGTCAGAAGGCCTGGCGGAATTTACAGGTAACGGGAGAGGTGGATGCCGTTACGAATGCAGCTAAGCGTCTGCCGGAGTTGATTGCTTCCGGAATGGATGTGGATGAAGCACGCGCTCAGATTGAGAAGGATGCCACTTTTCTTGAGATACGACGCCGCTGGGCTGCCGATCTGGTTCAAACCATGGAAGCCGGGGAGAAGGAATATTTGGAAGGTGAGGACCGCCATTTGGTTGGCCGCATTGGTTCGCAGCTTGGTTCCATTATCGGAGATACGGCTCCCTGGTTCATTCCTGCCATTGGTCCTGCTATCGGAGCTTCCTCCGCCATGCAATCCCGCAGGGATGAGGGGGTGAGCATTGGGTTAACTATGGAGGAAACAGAGAAGAGGGCCATGATGTTCGGCCAGGCAGATGCTCTGGAAGAGATGATTGCTTTTTCCCCCATCGGGCGGTTGACGCCCGGATATAAGTGGTTGAAGAAGGCGCTTGGCGGTGGGAAGGCCGCCGGGAAGCTGGCCCCGTGGCGGGCTCGATGGATGGCGAGTCCGAAGGCCCAGTACGCTATTCAAGGGCTTTCCGGCGCTGCGGAAGAGGCCATTCTTGAGCCTACAGCCGGGTATTTGATGCGTACTGTACAGAGCATGAATCTGACGGACGAACGCGGAAAACAGACTTTCCGTCAGTATTTGGACGATATGGGGCAGATGATGCACGGAGAACAGGGGCTTGCCCTGCTGGCTTTTACGTTTGGGATGTCCGGATTGAATTATCCTCAAATCAAAAAGGCGGCCCAGGAGTTTGGTCTTTCTCTGCAACATTACAAGGAACTGGGAGGCACGGCCCAGGGGTATCTGGAGGCCAGGGAGGAAAAGACCGCCGAAGGTTTTTTGAATAAGGCCCTTGCCAATTTGCATGATTCCTGGATGGAGGATCCGCAGGCTTCCCTGGAGCGGGCGAGCGCGGCTGCCGGAGAACGCCTTTCCGGGGAACGCATTGAGTCTTTGCGAGAGCTGGACGCGTGGCGGGCTGCCGAGGATGCCGGCATGGTGCCGCGGGTGGAGCCGGCGGAACAGGAGGGGATGTTCCGGGTGTATGCTCCGGCGCGCAGCACGAAAGCGCCGCGGGAGGATGCTTCCGTCTCCAGAGAGAGGCAGGAAGAGGGCGCCCCTTCTTACACGCTGATGGACGGCGAGCAGACGACGGCTTATTTACAGGCGTTTGTGAGCGAGCAGGTGGAGAGTGACATCCTCTACACGCAGCATTTGCTGGCCGGGGACGTGACGGTGAGCCAGGCCCTGGCCCAGGGGCGTTTTGACGCGGCGGAGGTGATTACGCACACAGTGACGGATGAACAGACAGGGGCCGAACGGGTGGTGATTGCCCCGGAGACGCTGGGGCAGATGAAGGCCCGCGCGGATATGGCGATGGCCGCTATCCGCGCCCTGGAGGCGGAGGGTGTGAGTTATGAGGATGCCGCCGCCCGCATGGATGCTTCATTGAGCGAGCATCTTCCGCTGGGAACCCTTGTGAAGACATGGGAGGAAGCCCAGGAACGCATCAGGACGGAACAGGCCCGCAACCCGGAGTTCAAGGTTCCGGCCATGGATGCCCCGTTTTCCAACGCTTATGTGACGAAGGTCCGCCGGGGAGATACGTTCCGCCGGGTGTTGAGGTATGCCCGCGGGAATGCGACGGTGGAGGATTTGATGGAGGAAACGATGGAACAGGCTGTCATCTCCTGGCAGGCGGAGCAGGGTTTGACCTGGGGCGAGTTCGGCGCGATGCTCCAGGAGGCGCAGAGGGTGATGAATGATTTGTTCCCGGAGGCGCGGGGGGAGGAGATGCAGTTTATTCACCTGGACGCCGGGAAGCCGGTGACGGATCATGACGCGATTGAGGCGTTTTCCAAGATCGGGCGTTCCCGCTGGCTGGCGGACGCGGTGAATCATCCTTCCCTTCCCTCCTGGCTACGGAAGCTGCTGAATCACCTGGTGAAGTTCCTGGGGGCTTTCAAGGCGCGCGTGGAGCTGGGCGAGATGGTGCGCCAGGCGGAGGAACAGGGAGTGTTTACCCTGCCGGTTAGGCAGGCGCTGGCGGTGATGCTGGACGCGGGGAATGCCCTGTACCGGGACCAGCAGGGGGATTTGATTGCCCTGACTATGGAACGGGCCAAGGCGCAGGCGGACCTGGATGCCGCTCTGGGACGCGGTGTCGCCACGGAACAGGAGACGCTGGAAGAGCAGCTTGCCGAACGCAATGCCGCTGATGAACCGGGGCCCGTGGACCGGGCGGAAGAAGAGGCCGACGACGCGAACGCCCAGCAGGCGCGGCGCGAACGCACGGAGGCGGAGGTAGAGATGCTGGGGGAACGGGATGATGACGGCGTGTTTAACGGAGGGGTGAGCATTCGTATTGAGGACGGGGTACGCCAGGGTTTTATTGACAAGGACCGGCTGACGCTTTGCCCGGATGTTCCCCAGTTCAAGCAAGGGGCCGATGAAAAGACGGGGGTGGTGAACCGGATTGTGGGGACCTGGCAGCGCAACGCCGCGCCGATTTCCGTGTGGCGCCGGACTGATGGTTCCCTGCAGGTGATTTCCGGCAGGCACCGCCTGGACGCCTGCACGGATGCGGATATTAACTGCACGGTGTATGAAGAGGGGAAGCGGTTCGATTTGGACTGGGCCCGGAGGCACGACGTGGAGAACAATATCCGGGACGGCCAGGCGAGCGCATTTGAGATTGCCCGCTACGTTCGGGATTCCTCCCTGTCCATGGCGGAGGCCGTGGAGCGCGGGATTGCCAGGAAGGGAGCCTCCCTGAAAGGGGTGGAGCTGGGGCTTTATGCCAGCCAGGAGCTTTTGGATGCGCTGGGCAACGGGCTGGTTTCCCCGGATGACGCCTACCGCGTGGCCCTGGCGTTCCGCAATGATGCCGAGGTACAGCGTTCCGGGCTGGCCGTGCTGCTGGACGGCGGGAGCTGGCAGGAGGCTTATAATACTATGGCGGCCAAGGCGAACCTGGAAGCGATTGCCCGCCAGAATGCGGCCAACGGCATGGATATGGGCATGGACCTGTTCGGGAATACGGATAATGAAGAGCTTTACAAGCGCATCGGGAAGTACGCGGCGGAGAAGTACCGCGAGCTCGGCAAGGAGCTGACGGCGATTAACGGCGCTTCCCGGAATCCGAAGGTGGCCCGGAAGTACGGCGTGAATGTGAATGACGCGGCGGCGGTGCAGCAGGTGGTGAAGCGGTTGCAGGAGGAACGTTCCCGCTGGAAGAATTTTGCCGTGCATCCCGATTTGCTCAAGGAGGCCAATGACGCCGTGATGGTGGAGCTGGGGGTGAAGACGCAGGCACAGGTGGATCAGGAGAATGGCGTGCTTCCTTTGGAGGCACCAGAACAGGAGGCGGATTCCGACGATGCGGGGATGTTGCTGCTTTCCCAAGATGTGAACCGGATGCTGGAGGATTTTATAAAACGGGAGGAGGTTCATTTTTCCCTGGCCGGAGAGAATGAAGCATTGCTGGCTCCCAATGGAGAGCCATCCCATCTGACGCCGCAACAGTACCGACAGGTAAGGACGCCAGAGTTTAAGCGGTGGTTTGGGGATTGGGAGAAGGTAGCCCGGTTCAAGGCAGCCGTGGAGAAGATTATGTCTATGGATCCGGTGGCAGCCATTTCCGGCCAAGAGTTCCAGAAGGACGGCATCCCCCTGACCGAAAAGGTGACGAAGTTCTGGAAGGAGCGTTTTAACGGAGTAGCCATTTCTCCCGAACTTGGAGAGGTGAGGCTTGATCTTGAAGGCGTGAAGTCTTCCATTGGACACGGCATCGGTTCATTGAAGTCCGCGGCTTTTGCCTGCGTAGAAGACGTGATCCGGAACGGCGTTGTGTTTGACCGTCAGAAGAATTGGAAAGAACGCGGTTACGATACAGCGGTGATTGCCGCTCCCGTCACGATTAAGGGCGTGGAGTATGTTTGCGAGGTTGTTGTTGAGCAACGTACCAACAGACAGGGATTTTACCTGCATGAGGTGGAGATAAAGAAGAAGCTCGAAGACGTGTTCAAGACCTCCACTGAAGGAGGCACGCCCCAAGCTTCCAGAAGTATATTAGCCCTGCGAGCCGAAGATGTCAAGAGGGAGGAAGAGGGCATGTCCAAGGTGGTGGACGAGAACGGAGAGCCACTGGTGGTGTATCATGGCTCCCCGCATGTTTTTACCGTGTTTGACGTGGAGCGTTCCGGAGAGAATTTTAACCGGAGCCGGGAGGATGGAGGGTTGTTGTTTTTTTCTTCCCTGCCGGAGACGGCGGAAGATGTGCTTCATGATTTAGAGGGCCGTTTTCCGGGGACCGGGTTGGAGAGTGCGCGGCTGTACGCGTGTTTTATGAGGTTGAGGCGTCCGTTTACGCTGGATCTTGGCGATGCTTCACAGCGCCCGTTTTCCGGTGAGGGTGTGCCGGAGAGCGTGAAGGGTTCCCCGATGGCGTGGTATTTGTTTCCTCACGAGTTGAGGAGAGGGTTTGATGAGGGGAATGCTCATGGCGCAGGTTATGACGGTATTGTTTTGAAGGGCAGGAATGCTTATGACGGGAGTCCGGAGGTGTGGGGGATGGCTACGGATTCCCGGCAGGTGAAGAGCGCTGCCGATAACCGCGGGACGTTTGATTCAGAGAATCCGGATATTACGTTTTCTATTATTGGGGAGAAGGCAGAATCCTTCATGGAGTACCACAATAACGGACTTTCCTACACGGATCCGGCGGACGGGAAGCGGAAGGCGATTATTGATTCCCGCGGGGTGCGGTTGAGGAAGGAGCACGTCAGCGTGAGCGAAGGGGGGCATGTGAATGTTTCCCTGGCCGCGGCCCTGGATTTCCCGGAGTTGTTCCGGGCTTACCCGGAGCTGCGGAAGCTGAGGGTGGATTTTTACCGGGACAGCAGGAGCGGCACGGGAGGGTTTACCGATCCGCAGGAGCATTATATTGCCGTGAATGTGGCACGGGGCGGGAAGAACGCGGATGCCGGCATGGTGCTGGATACGATTCTGCACGAGGTACAGCATGTGATTCAGGGGTATGAGGGGTTTGCCCAGGGGGCCGGTCGCATGAGCCGGGATCAGGCGCTTGCTTATCTGGGCGAGAGCATGATCCAGCTGGCGGGCCGGGACGACGCCTGGGCGAAGGAGGCCCTGCCGCGCCTGGAACGGATGAGGCAGGAACTGGAGGCCGGGACGTTGCAGCCGGCGTTTGTGTATGTTTTTTCCCACGGGGAGCAGGAGGCGCGGCTTGCCGGGAGGTTTGAGAAGAATAGCGAGGGCGTGGTGATGAGCGGCCTGAACGGGTTCCGCCTGCTGGACGCTCCGCCGTTTTCGATTCCGCTGACGGGGGATATTACGGAGCTTGGCGGCATTACGTTCGGGGGCGGGAGGTTTGGCCGGATGGCCGACAGGGTTTTGGCTCCGAACGGGGATTGGCTTTACGATGAGATGGTGTTCAGGATGCGGGCCGCCGCGCAGCGGTCCGTGAGTAAGCTGAATCTGTTTGAGACCGGGGACCGGGAGCTCGGCCTTGAGCTGCTGGCGGAGGCGCAGGAGCTGATTTCCACGGTGGAGCGGTTTCTTCCCCATACGTACGGGTTCGGGCTGGAACCGTATAAGATTTGGCTGAATGTGTTTTCCCTGCTTTACGGGAATAGCGGGAAGATGGCGCCGGATGAGGCGCTTTCCAGCGCGTTGAGCGCGATTCCCATGGAGAAGTGGCCGGAGATTATGGCGGGAAGTGTGATGAAGCATTTCTGGGGGTATGTAAAACAGCATGAGACGCTGGGGCCCATGTGGGAGGGTAAGATGAAGGAGTTTGAGGAAGAGGCGAAATTTGCCGAAGCCGGGGAGAAGGCCGCGGAATTGGATAAGCGCCGGTGGGAGTTTTTTATAGCGAATGGCGCGGAGTTCCTGGAGAAGTACGGGCAGGTGAAGGTGTACCGCCTGATTAGCAAGTTCATGGCCCGCGTGGTGGAACAGATTGACCGTTACCGGAAGGACCGGACGCTGGGGCGCATCCGCCGCGTGGCGGCGTCCGTAGCTCCGCGGACGAATCCGAAGGGGAAGCCGCTGCGCGGGAAGATGGACGCGGAGAGTTACCGGAGGCTGGAGAGGTGCCTGCGCCTGCTGGAGATGACCGAGAGCCAGTACGATGAGTTTTTCCAGAAGAATTTTCCGGAGGATGCCGAAGAGGGGAAGAGGTGGGAGGATCTGGCCCCGGATGCGCTGGTGCTGGTGACGCTGCCCGACGCGGAAGGGAGGCTGGAAGAGGTGGCCGTAACGCAGCGGGAGTTGGAGGTTTACGCCTGTTATGAACGGATGGACGTGAATACTGCGGAGAAGTGCGGCGCGGCCCTTGGAGAATTGATTGCCACGTCCCGCCATGCCTGGGAGAACGCAGCGGAGAAGAAGAAGATGGAGGTTGCCGCCATGGCCGCCCCACTGCTGCAGGCCACCGGGGATTTGGATGATAGCAGGATGGCGACGTTCCGCCGGAAGGCGAGGCTGCGGGCTTTGCCGAAGAAGCCCCTTTCCCTGTTTGATTATCTGATGAATTTTAATCAGTATATGCAGGCGCTTTCTTCCGTGGAGCCGTTTGCCGGGATTGCCCGCCAGTTTGAGGAACGGGCGGCGCGGTTTAATGTGCAGCGGCAGGCGAGCGAGAAGGAGATGCTGCGTTTTGTGCACAATACCGTAGCGGAGATTGCGGGGTCCGCGGACCGGTATGATATTGCCGAGTGGATTTATGAGGGGCGCATGAAGGAGGATACGGGGATTTCCGTTGTGGAACGGGAACCGGATTGGAACAGGAAGGCCAACGCCCTGTACCGGGAACGCCTTCTTCATTTGCTGCGCCGGAAGGTGAAGTCCCACGGGCTGGAAGCGGTGCAGCTTTATTTGAGGGAGTTTAAGCTTTCCGAGGATTTGAAGAAGGAGGTGAACGCCCTGTTCGGGCACCGCCGCAAGGAGATTTCCGCCAAGCAGGCGAAGAAGGCATTGGAGCATATGGAGCGCGTGTTTACGCAGAAGGAGTGGGAGCGGTACGGGGACCAGAAGGTTTTTGTGAGGGAGCGGGCGGAGATGCTGCGTTCCAGGACGAAGTATGCCAAGGAGGGGTATCAGCCGAAGAGTTTCCGGCTGGATGGCCTGTCCCGGATGGAGGCGGCGTATCTGGTGCTGTTGTCCGAGCAGGCGGATTATACCGAGGCCCTGGCGGAACGCGGGTTTGACGCGGAGGTGATGGACCGGCTGCGCGGGTTTGCCGGGGATGAGGTGATGCGGTTTGCGTATGCTTTACGGGAGAAGCTGAATGAGCGAAGCGGACAGGTGCAGGAGATGACCGAGAGGCGCTACGGCACGCCGTTTCCGCTGACGGAGAATTATTTCCGGGCGTTTTTCGATGTGACGATGGAGGCGATTGATAAGTCGATTGCCGATGCGGCGTCTTACGGGGAAGCGGCCACGGGCGGGAAGTTCGGGTTGATTCACGCCCGCCGGAAGCATCAGGCTCACCTGGATTTGGAGATGGATGTTTGCACGGCGTTTATGGCGGCCATGACCGAGCAGGATCTTTACCTGTACGGCTCCGAGATCAGCCGTGATTTGCGGGCTTTGCTGAATTTTAAGGGTGAGGATGGCGAGGCGGGCCGGAGCCTGGAGGTGCTGCTGGGGCGGGATGCCGTGGGCAAGCTGATGGCCTGGGCGGATGCGTTTGACCGCGCCGGGGCGGAGAGTATTCGCGGGCACCTGGATATGAACCGCCTGATGAACCGGCTTTCCGGCGCGGCGGCGCGAGTGCTGCTGGCCGGGCGCGTGGGGACGCTGACCAAGCAGGCGACGACGGTGATTAACGCGATGTATGCTTCCGACGAGATTGGCCTTGCCGAGTGGCTGGGG